>ENA-OPVK01000148-OPVK01000148.1-human-gut-metagenome-genome-assembly--contig:-NODE-148-length-57542-cov-3.586237_pt1 | contig 57542 bp, 43 predicted proteins | sample MGYA00241495_ERZ501982 | MGnify/ENA primary metagenome ERZ501982 (study PRJEB25962, sample SAMEA2042002) | human gut metagenome | biome: human gut; feature: human-associated habitat; material: faeces...
AAGAGCACACAAGATGGTGGCAAAGATATAGAGGACATATGCAAGGCCCAATTGTATCGATTAATTTCGAACAGCTACTTATATCATTTAATTCCGATTAATATGAACAAATTGCACTCCATCATGGCCATGTTAGTTACTATATTGTTTAGCATGCCTTCTTTTGCCCAAGAACAAAAGCTCAACCCCGAAAGAGTCAGAAACCAAGAAGCCGTTTACAACGCATCTGAGAAGACTATAACAATTACAGCCGAAGCCCCAACTCAAACAGAGTATGATTGGGACACGTATGTGCTGTATGACCTGACACATATTTCATACATCACAATCAAGAGGCATTTTCCTGGTGAAGAATGGCCGGATGAAGAACTGGGCCGAATAAACTCACCAAAGCCGGGGGCAGTAATTGCATTCGTTGACAACAACATTGAAGTCGACAGGCAATATGAATACTCTATCACTGTGTTCGTGGACGATTTACACAGTCAGCAGTCATATCTCCAAGTATATACAGGATGACACCTAAAAGCCTAACGTCGTTTACAGCAAGCGTACCCGACCACAAATCAAATTTTGTTGACTTCACATTCACAGCCCCAGAGAGTGCAGAGACAGGAGAATCTCTTGATGGCAATCAACTGAGCATACACCTATATAAATATGAAGGTATGTTTGAATACTCAGATGTACATACCATAGAAAATGTCACTCCGGGCCAAACTTATTCTTGGCGACTGGAGGGTTTGAACTTCGACAAGGCTTATTCTTTCCGAGCCGTGCCATTTGTTGGAAAAGAAGGAAAAGGAGATTTCTCAGAAGCCAATGTGTACGTAGGTCTTGACTATCCGGGGAGTCCACTGAATTTGCAATGCCGCAGACAATGCGATGTTGCAATAGTAACATGGGAGGCTCCTGCTTTGGGAGGCCGCGGAGGAAACTATGACCTCAATAACACAACATACACACTGTCGCGCATATATTCAGACAATACAGAAGAAGTTGTTGGTCAAGGTATAAAAGGCTTGGAGTATATTGACACTCCTGAATTTGACGAGGAACATTCCATCAGATACAAATTGATTACTGAAAACAGTGCAGGACAATCGCTCAATGCAGCCAAATCAGAAGCAATAAGTATTGGTAAACCATCAGGCTTGCCGTTTTACGAAACATTTGCTAAAGGAAATCTGCAACATAAAGGATGGAGAACAGAGACTACACAGAGCGAGGAAGCATACACTTATGAAGCCTGGGATTTCCTGAGCCAAACGTCAATTTACTATTTCCCTAATGACGATTACATTTCAGTATTTCCTAAAACGGAAGACGAAGGCATGGCATGCTGCAAGTTTTACGGATACTCAACAGACGGACAGACAGAGAGTTTGGTGTCGCCGCACATTAATGTCAATAGCCTCAATAACATAACAATAAAATTCTGGCTATATTTCATACCTGATGACGGCTCGAAAAACGAATTGCAAGCTTATGTAAATCGCGATGACGGAGAATGGGAACAGGTATTCACCTCTATGAGTCTCGAAGGAGAAGAACCAGAATGGCGCGAAATTTCTTTGGACATAGATGTAAATGGAGCAAAAAGGGCACAAATGAAACTTAGTGCCATCGCTCACGAAGGCTCACCAATTAGCGTAATTTTAGACGACATTTCTATTGAGAAATCAAACATCAGTGCAATTAGCCGACATGGTATGCAAAATGGAAACGATGGCACGACAGAGTATTATTCAATAAACGGACAGCGCATAGATAAACCGTCAAACGGATTGTACATAATACGTAAAGGTGGACTATTCACAAAGGAAATCCTGAAATAGCCATTGTCTACCATACAATAAACGCTCTGTTACTTAAAGGGCGAATGATAAAACGTGGCAAAAAAAACAACTGTTAGTTTATGAGATATATTATATTCTTGCTATTTCCTATGATGGTTTTCGTCAGTTGTGCGAATAAAGACAACTATACCAACGAAGTTTTCTCAACTAAACTACAATGCAATGATAGTATCATAACTATTTCTATGCAGTGGCTTAATAATAGACGAACTCCTATGATTGGTGAAATAGTGGTAGAGGTTAGTGATACCGTTGGTCTTATAAGTATAGGAAAATATGTATTTTTTCAGGAAGACGATCAAATTATATTGAGTAGCGAATCTGAAGATAATATCTGTATGCTTAACTTAACACCGTATTCAAAGGACTCCATAAAAATTAGTAATAATATTGCACCAATATTCCATGTAAAGTCTGATAGCATCTTGCTTTATAAAATGGAACCATAATATTTGATGGTGCGAAATAAACAATGAGCATAGGGGGGCATCCAAAATATGATGCGCTCCCTTTTGTTTGTATCAATTCCACGCCAAACTTGCGCTTCATCAGCTCCACCAACTCGGCATTATAGTCCACGTTGCTTTGGAACTTTGCAATAATAATAGCCCGAAGCCTACGGATGTCCTGCGATGCTCCTTTTCTATCTTCCTAAAGCGAGTGGTTATCTCTTCCTATGATAACGTGAGTTCGATGAATTTAGAAGAGTGATAATAGGGTGTCTTTTCTTCTTTTCACTTGTATGCATGGTTTCTTGATAAATAAGCAGTAAGCATCCAACCCTGCTAGTAAGTTGACGACGAAATTGTCAAATGAACGATGTCTTGAATGCAATATTAGCAATTGACTATTTCCAACTCTATTATTTACATGGACTTCAAATCAAGTTACTTCGTTTACCTTGATTGTTACATATAAAATGAAATGTATAGATGCGTTCAATAAGTGCGTGCGTACGCACACAAATAAAGAAGATTGCCACATTTAAAATAAAGGAGTACCGTTCGCCTTCGACGACATAACGATACTCCTTCTTGTCTTAAGCGCTACAGATTCAAATAGGACTTGAGCGTCGCAATATACTCTTCCATTGCCAACTTCCCTTGCTCAGTGAGGCGACAGGTTGTACGCGTCTTTTTTCCCACAAATCCTTTTGTTATCTGAATATATCCGGCATTGCTTAATTTATCCAACTGCACACTGATATTGCCAGATGTGGCATTGGTCTGCTCTTTCAAGTAGCTGAAATCCGCTTCCTCTACCGAGACCAGCAATGTCATTATATCCAACCTTAGTTGGGAATGAATAATCGGATTCAGTTCCTTCAGCATGACGTTAACATTTTACGATTAAGCGAATGACCAGGTATTATCATCATCACTAAAAATGATACACCAAACAATAAGTTCCACCAATCAGACACCTCCTTGCCGGTAACCATAGATGCCAGCATATATATAGAAATGGCAAAGGCTACCAATGGAGAATATACCATCAGCTTAAAATCTGAAATGATTCCGGTAATGGCTACACCAATGCCTGCATACAACAATGACAAAGGCAACATGAGTCCAAAATTGCATTTCCCTGCCAGATATCCAAACAAGGCCAGGCCAATCACTGTTAGGAAAAAGAGTTGTCCCAAAATGCGCCAAGTGCTGTTAATTGCTTTGTCCATGTGGGTGATGACACTAACATCTATTTTCTTCCGAAATGCAATCCATAATGAAGGAGTAAACATGAGAAACCAAAGAGCAGCCCATACGGAATTACCGGTTGTATGTACAAGAAAATACACAACAACTGACAATATGACTGCAGGATAACCATAGCATAGCAAGATATTACCGTTACCAACTTTCATGTTTCGCTTGCTCTGCTGAATCATTTGAGTAATCAGTTCTAAACTGTCTTGCTCGGTAAATTCTTTTTCCTTCATTTCATTAATGATTTATAGGTTGATTATTATTGGCATGTTTTTTACGCACATCAACTAACTTAATCTCGAATGTTTGGTCATCTTCGGTTATCTGCACATTCTGTACAGCACAAAACTCGATTGGCAACTTGCCATCGGACATGTCCATTTTGAAGTTGCCGTTTGCATCATGGAAAACATAGATGGCCTGCTTTCCAAGAGGAAACTCATTCAGACAAATTGTAACAACACTATCGGAAGCCTCCGCCATACCGTAATGCTTGCCATTGGCTGTTGCAAGTAGCACATTTCCTTGCTTATTCGGTATATTCGAAATTCTAAAGGAAACAGACTTGGCTGTTTGAGCAAATAGTGGTCGCACTCCCACTATTGAGAACATCATGACCACGATGGATAATAACTTTTTCATACACTTTAATTTTAACTGATTTATACTACAACCTGTCGACAGACGAAAGAAATGGAAACATTATCCATATCAATTTCTGCACAAATATTAATAGATTTATTTTATAAACCAACTTATATGATGAGTTATTTGACGTAATATTGAATTAGGCGTGATTTCGATGAATTAATCTCCCAAATGAGCGCGACATTCATTATCTCAATATAGAAAAAGCCCTTTTCATATCTATAGCTTGGAATATATGCGCCCGGTTTTCGCATCGCTCGGCTTCAACGTCGAGGGAGGGAGTTCGTCTATGCCAAGAAGGACAAGGTCAATCCGTCGCAGCAAATAGACATCGTGCAGAAGCTCTCTTCCATGGGGCTGCCCATCGACGACGACTATCTCTACGATACGTTCTGTGTCAAGAAGCCCGACAACGACGAACAGCTCAAGGCAGAGAAACTGGCAGAGAAGGAAGCCATGCGCAAGGCCTTGGCTTCTCTGCCATCCCATGACTCCCTGCCATCCCGGAATGCCAGTCAAAATCATTCAAGTAGCGTTTGAACGGTTTTTTCGGCATCGCCCCGGAGCATCCCGGGGTTTGACAGTCCAGGACATTGACGGCCTGTATTATGGCGAGGGGCACTGCTCCTGCTGCCATCCCCACTTCCCCTCCCCACAGGGGGTCGGCGGGGGCTTCCTTTTCTTTCTCCGCCGATGTGCTGGCCGCGTTCATGCGCAAGGTATATCGGGGATTCGATACGGCCGCCGGGGTCGAGCCGGCCATGTGACGCGAGGTCTTGCGCATCGTCAACTCCGCCACGGTGGAGGGGCTTGCCGAAGCCGGGGCGCCGCCTACCCACGAAACAGGCTTCTATGCCGCTCTGAGGTATTCCAACGAGGTTTTCGCCGCGTTCAAGGTGCACAACATGGGGCGGCTCATGGCATCCAGGCTCATCGGCGCGGACGGCAAGCTCAAGCCGTTCGGCAAATGGGCGGAGGAAGTGGCCCCCATCACGTCGCACCATGTCAGGGCATGGTTGCGCACGGAGTACGACACGGCGCTCATACGGGCACATAACGCCACCGACTGGCGAAGGTTCGAACGCGACAAGGACGTGATGCCAAACCTGCGCTGGATGCCTACCACGTCGCCAACGCCCGAAAGCTCGCACCGTGCCTTTTGGGAACGACGCCTCACGCTGCCTGTCGGCGACCCGTTTTGGAACGAACACCATCCGGGCGACCGCTGGAACTACAAGTGCTCGCTTGAACAGACCGACGAACCAGCAACGCCGGAACTCAAGGCGGAATTCGACGGGCTCAGGCCTCAGCGCGGACTGGAAAACAACACCGGGCGCGACGGACGCACCTTCAGCGACAATCACCCGTATTTCCCTGAATCGTGCGCCAAGCGTGGCTTCTACCGTAAGGCCAACATCAAGAACCGCATCCTCGGAGGATTCACCAACCGCCAAAAGGACTGCTACAACTGCCCGTACATCGACGGCTGCATCGACAGGGAGAAAGGCATCGAGGTTGCAAAGCAAGAGGTTCAAAAGGAAAGAAAGTCTTTGCTCAACATACTGCCCATAAAAAAAGACAGTCATGATATTTTGGAAAATCTACAAACCAAAGAATTGCTAAGGAGCAAAAAAGCATTGAGAAGGCTTATAAACCATTGCCTGTCACTTGACGAACTTGATGCTGCAAGGTTTGTATGGCTCAATCCAGACAAGCTGCATTTCGTCAGAAACAGCCCAATGGGAGAAGGCAAGGACATGGATGACCCAATGGTGCAAAAGAACATCGCTAAAAAGCTGGAACGTGGCATAAAAAGCTATAACCTGTATACCATTACATACAACAAAAGGAAATGGAATGTGAAACTCGAAGTGCACAAGGACGGTTTTGAACAGCCATATTTCTTGCGCGAGCAATAAAATAGCCTCCAATCAGTGCGGCCATCACAACGACCGTTGCACCAAAAGAAGGCTCTGCAAATATAACGCTTTTTTACTAAGTGGCAAAAGAAACGACAAAAAAATACATCAATGGACGCAAAAGAAATACAAATGCGCATCGAGCGCGTAAAGACCGACATTGAAAAGGAGGTGCGCGACCGGCTGCCGCGTAAGGTCGGCATAACGGCCGTAAACCATTTCCGGCAGAACTTCCGCGATGCCGGGTGGCGAGACAACGGACTGCATCCCTGGAAAAAGACACTTAGGCAGCAGGGCGGCGGCCCTGACGCAAAATACACGCCGCTGACTTCACGGCGCGACCACCTCATGCGCTCCCTCCAGTACGAGCAGACCACACCGGGGGAGGTCACCGTCACAGCCCCGTGCCATACGCGGCCAGTAGAAAAGAGATTTTTAGGAATAAATAGTCATAAATAACTATTGCTGGTTTTACACCTAAATACCTATCTGTTTCTACTTATGATTACAACAGATGTAACCTTCCTGGTCATATGCTTTTCTTTCTTTATGAATTAATTCTATTAACCTTTGCAATTCAAGTATATCTGATTTGATATCCTTAAAATGTTCACACTGTTCATCATATCTTTTACGAGAACCAGACTTCAAACGGGATTCAATATCATCCGGTATTAAATAGGAAGAACGCTCTTTGCCTAAATATTGCCGAAACTCAAAGAGAAATATGCTGATTCCAGCCAGATCAAAGTCGCCGAAGTGAAGATAATGGTTGGAAATAGTGCACAGCCATCTTCTAAGGTCGGTCGACTGAGGATACCGGGATACAAACAGCACTTTGTCTGAAAGTCCATGAGCATGAAGATACTCCTCAAAGAATCTGCGCTGCCTACGGATCATCCTGAAATTTTCCATATTCTCGACACCAATTACTACGACATCTTCGGGAATTGTAAATTTCTTCCAATCTGAGACAAAGAGGAAGCTTCCTTCTTGCGGATTTACCGGGAATGGTTCTCCACCAAGGAAACACTCGACACGTTCATAACTGTTTACAGGAAACCCAGGGCAGGAACGAATCATAACAAGTTTGGAGTTTCCTGTTTCCGTTGCCATTAAAGCACGGGAATAGTAAGCATTTGCTTCAAAAAGACGAAAACGCTCATCCTTATCTACAAGAAATCTTTTCATTGCCTCAGTATCACGGGCACGATACGTTTTTCTTGAGCCACGTGATATTACCAACAACAAACCTTCTGCCAGCAATTCGTCAAGCAACTTACTGTTCAGCCTCGACCCGGCAACTTGTTCACCGGCTAGCAATGCCTGTATAGACGCACTTATTGCCATATTATCCGATTAATTTATTCGTTTCAACAATTTCTCTACTCTTGTCCTTACTCCATGCTTACTTAACAGGTATGTATAGCGGTAGTCATATGGATTATACGATGTAGGTGAACTGTTGATAAGATAGATATTGCGTGAATTGGCAAACTGCAGAATGCCTTTTATATTGTTAGGATGCAAGCGACCTATCTCATCCATCATGCAGTGTACGATGAAATCTCCACTTTTCTTCACTGCCTTTTTCTTAAACACATTGATGAGCATGATATTAACCATTGCTTTCACAAGAATATCCGTACCATCCGATCCTACATTATTTATACGTTCAACCCAACCGGTGTCATTGTCGTTCTCTTTCACACGGAACTGTAAACGGAAAGCGTCCCCCAAAGATACAGTCAGACGATTCGGTTCGTTCTGCAACTGATGAGACAGGCTCTTCAGATAATCTACGACCTTACGGTTCACTTCATCCCGATTATTATTTGAAAAAAGGTTCAGTTCGCCAATAGAAAAAGCATTCTCTATAGCATAATCATGAATTGATATAAGCAGTTTCATGAGTTTGTCGGATGACTCATCTGCCCTGAGTTCAATACTCTTGATTACTCCTGCAAAATTCTTTTCTATAAAATCACGGTTTATATCTTGTGTCACCCCATCCACATCCGATCTGCGTTTCATCAGTGAACCGATTTCCGCCGAGATACGCCCCAAGATATCTTTATAATGTTCGCTGGTACGTCTGCGGAACTCCTCGATTTTATTATTATCCATAAAGTCCTGCAAATCCGTAGCAATCACCAAATAGTCATTGTCTGTTACAGGCATTGTATTGAAATGGAAAGCATTTTGGGGCTTGAAGTTACGATTAAAATTCACAACTATAGATTTAAGTTTGTCTATCGTTTCACGCTTCTGATTGACTGTGCCTCGAAGCTGACTTAAAAGTTGCTGACAATCCTGCTCTGTCTTCTTCATCTTATCATCAGAGAGAAAAGCATCTGGTACAAGATGTTCATTTTCTACCATCTGACGGTAAAGCGTCAAGCCTTCTATCTTATGCGTCAGTTCCCCACGAACCTTTTTCCGATGCTCCTCCATTTCTTCACATTTTTTCCCTATACGTGTCCGCCTGTCTTCATAACGCTGACGTATCATAGCGAGTTGCTGCTCAATTGCCTTAATTGTCTTTCTAATTTCCGGTTCCTTGGCAAAAAGATTTTGCTCTGTGTCGCGATATCTGATAACAATTGGACGTTCTTCATCAATCCTCATCAACAGAGCCTTTAAATCATTTAAAGCCCTGCGGTATTTCTCGAGCAGGTTCGTATCAACGCCCTTGCCCGCAAGTTCGGCTTTCTGCTGTTCGTTGAGTTGTTGCTTTTGTGCGGCGAATTCCTGATTACGCTCGAACGCTACAGCATCTTGCGATTTCTTAAATAAACGCAATTCCTCATCAAGTGCTTTGGTTGCTTTGTTAAACGATGAATCGAGCTCCTTAAAATCTTTTTTATACTTCGATTCATACTTATTGCGCGCCTCCTTCTCCGAATTCACATGAAGTACTGCCTCATTAAAGGAATGTTCACGAACGTCTTTTTCGCGGGCAATATGCTCCTGTTCTTCCATCTCCAGCTTATGCCGCAGGTTATGCAGGTTCTGCCGCTTGGCTGGCACCTGTTCTTCTTCCACCTTCAACGATGTCATTTTCTGACGAAGCGAGTTGACCTGTACAGCATATTTCTTTCCAAGTTTAGCAATCTCTTCCTGAAGAGTAACAGGCAATAGCATAAGCTGATGGTTAATCTGCCTTACCTGCTCTTCCAGGTTCTTCTTCTCCAATCTATATTCATCAGGCGTACGATGCACAGAGGCAATATTATCCAAGTTTAACTTTATGCCAAACATACCATTAGCCACTGTGTCCAACTGAGGGTCAAGCCCTTGAGCATATAGAATCCTCTCTTCGTCAACGACTTTGCCTATCGTGTTCTCCCAGCCTTCAGAGTTTTCACAAAGCCACTTGTAAAAAGAACCATCTAAACGAGCCAATAAACCATCAATCTTAGCTATTTGTTCACGCATTTGTGTACGGTCAGCGTCAAGACGTTCCTGTTCACGCTCGGATGCTTGTTTTATCTCCGTTTCTTTCATCTCATACTCGGCAGTAATCCGATCAATCTGACTTTTTACCGCTGTCTGTTGAGCCGCATTCTCTTTCTCCGTAAAATTTAAATGTTGCAGTTCCTCATCTACTTGCTTTATTTCATTAGCCATAGGATGCCACTGACGAAGTTCCTTCAGCGCATTTTCAGTCCTGTTCTGTTCAGTCAACAACATTTGCAGACGTTCGTCGGAGTCGTGCCGCCAGCTGTTGAAAGTCTCCATAACCTGATTCCTGTTTCTGGTACGTTCTTCTTCCAAGCTCTTACGCTTTATCTGAAGTTCGGTCTGTTTCTGATAATATTCTTCTTTCTGCATGTTCCCAAACGCCAGACGTGCATTTTCCAGTTTACCTTTTGCTATGTTGTACTTTTCCTCTATCGACGCATAAGCTTTCAACAAATCATCCAATAGTGTTTGTTTATCAGCAGCCTCCTGTCTGATTGCGGACTCACGACCGGCAAGAGCGAGTTTGTCATCAATACCCTCGTCAGCGAAATACTTTCTTGCCTGTGCTATTTCCTTCAGTTTACCTTTTTTTGCACCAAGGTCCTGATTGAGCGCGTCTTTTTCTTTATCATATTCTGCCGTAAGTTCTTTTTCACGCTTATGCGCTTTATCTATTTCCGCTTCAACTTCTGAGGCTTCGATCTCCAAAAGAGGTATATGCTTTTCACTATAAGCTACAGCATGATTGAGCATGTGCCATACGTCAGACAACTGCTGGTCGAGTGCAACAATTGTACGGCCCTGCTCAGCTATTTTCAATGCTTGCTGACGCACAGGGTAATTGCCATCACGTGTTTGGCGGAACCAACAGTCTATCTCGTCATACTCTCGCTCAAAATCTGTAACAAGTCGTCTGTATGTCTGCAAATCAATCGGCAAATCCTCATCAGTCATGGATTGTATAATCGTATTCTTTACAAAGTCCGCATCAAGTTTGGTATTCAGAAAGACATTCTGAATGCTTCGTGGTATATTCTGATAATGCGAGCTCTGCACCAATGCATAACGCGCATATTTATGGTCATGAGTGTTGCCGAAGATTATATCCTTAAACATCACACCGGACTCTATTCTTGCCGAAACAGCTACGTCTTTGTCTATACGTTCGCGAATCTTCACCCAGTCACTCAATACCCGCTTGTCATCGTCTATTAACCATTCACGCTGATAAGGTGCATCAATAAACCGCCATGAAGCGCGTCCTTGATATCTGCCGACAAGTATCGTATATGCGCCATTGTCTCGCATCACTTCATAAAGTATATAAGAGTTTGACTGGCGAAAATAAAATTCATCAAACGATTTCTGTCCTTGTTGAATACCCAAATGCTGTTTATCCGCATTGTAGAAAAACAGCAGTGCCCTCAATACCGTACTTTTACCGACACCCTGAGTCCCTGTGAAATGCACATTCCCGTCTACAGATATCTCTGCATACGGAATATTGGCACTATTGATAAAAATAATCTTATTCAGGTATTTCATCTTCATTTGCAATTTGAATTATTTCAACCAATTCTTCAGCATAACGGAATGCCGAAGTAACCTTAAAAGTCTCATCAAGTTCGCTGATACACTCTGCAAAGCCCATGTTCTGCATTTCCTGAAGCAGTTTGTTTACTATTTCAACATTGGATCCCACACCGTATTTCTTGAACAGATGGCTTGCCTTTTCCTTCAGTTCGATATCCAGACTGATCTGTTCTACCAAATGGCTTTTGCGAAACTGATATCCTGCAGCAAATGACTGATTATAGCATTTCAGAAAATCCAGATAGTCAAGCCATTTCGAAAAGCTGTCCAATTTCTGCTCTATCGTCTGCTTACCCTCTCCTATTCTTGAGAAATAGAAGTAACCATTACCAGATTCCAGTTGCAGACCTATTTCCTTGAAGTATTCTATATAATCTTCCAAATTCTCCTCGATATCCTCATACAGATGACGGACAGAGGTATCTGCACTGTCTACCGAAAGAAACTCTCCCCGGCTTAACCGCTCGTATATTCTTTGAGTATTATTTCGCATAAATTATAGGATATTCTATGTCTTGATAAATTGCATATTCGCCTGTTATCCGGCATTCATCAGGATGCAAGATAACCAGCTGACAGAAGAGGGCAGCATGTTCTTCTATGCTACGTTTCACTTTATAGTCATACTTCAGAATGAAATCAAACAGATTATAACTTGATGCTAAAAATGCATTCCAGACTTCGGCATAATCCACCTCCTTCAGTTGCCGGATATGTTCTTGCAAGTCTTCATCTGCCAGAGGCCCGGCTTCCGTTCTGGCTGTTTTCTGTATTCCATTCCGTTCGGCAATTCGTCTCAGCAACTTTACTACCTGATCGTTTTCCCTTAGCATTTCTAAAGACAGCCGAATCTTATTATATTGGCGGGATTCCATCCAAAGAGGATTCCTTTCTTCCAGAACATTTACCAAGTTCGTATCAGTCTTGATAAGCAACTGATCTTGCAGATACTTCAACTTCCGTATCTTTTTGTAAAGTTGATTTTGCAGGTCTATCTGATTGATATAAGAAATAATCTGCCTGTCAATTTCCATCAGCGCATGATAGGCTTCTACAAAATCATGCTTCACATCGCTACAGGTCTTTGCCATGTGCGGATCATTGGCCATGATGAAAAAGGCGTGTTCATTATCCATCAGTTTTTCACATTCACGTATCATGGCACGAATGCTATGGCTTTTTTCATCCAGATTCTCCAGCTTCTTCTTTTTGATGACATAATTGGGTTCCTGCTTATAGGCATTGTCCATATTACGCTTCAAATCCACCACATTCCTTAGGGTCCTGAATCCGGTCTTCTTTAAAAGTTGCCGCACACTATCCTGATATCCGGCTTTGCGGTTGGGATTAGTCTCCTGCAGGAAATAACCGATATTCTCTTTCAGGGTATTGATGCACTCTTGTACGCTCAACACGCTAATTTCCTCATTGACATTAAGCACTTCCTCAAAAAAGTTCAGATAGTCGCTTTCAATCTCAACCGTATTTCCGGATTCCACCAGCACACCATAATCGACCAGCTTTCTCAATCTTTGTTCATTTCCACCAACAAGGTCAATGGCAAGACTCGACGGAAACTTCATAAGCTTCCGCTTCTCAAACATCTCACTCAGCAATCTTTGCTCGCGTGAGAGCGTCTTGGTCAGTTCTTCTATACTTCTGAAATGCGTCAGGACATCCATAATTTCAAAACTCTGTTATTAGCACTAATATCAGAAAAATATCACCCTCGGTAAACCTTACACCATTCGGCTACGATATGTGTCAACACCGCTCACGGCTGCAAAAGCTCCTATAACCAAATGAGCTAACGCTTTCTTCATGCCCGCCCTCTTGTGCTCGCTCTATTTGTACAACTTAACCATTCTCTCAACCATGCCCTTCATATCCATTCGTAGCGAAGCTGGGCTTACAACTTCAATGCCATCCCCAAAAGAGCGAATCAGCGACAGAAGCTCATAGTTCACTTGCGCTTTCAGTGTCACTTTCCATTTGCCATCCTTCAGTTTCTCGGGCCTCGCACACTGCGACTCATGCAGAGGTTTGGTCACGACATATCCAATGGTCTGGTCGTTGACATGCAGTTCTATTTCCTCAACCGGGCCACTGGTAACAGACACCCCTACTACATCGCTGAAATACTCATCAAAGTCGAAACCGGCGGGGAGTCCTTGGTAAGCATCCGTAGTTTCTGTTATATTGTCAATGCGGTCGATAGCGTAGTTAGACAAATATGTGCATCCGTCGTGCTTACCTATAAGAAACCACCTGTTGTTGTATTGCTTCAGATAATACGGGCTAACCCTGACCTTTCGCGCCTCCTTCCCGAAAGGGTGGTATTCCACCTCGACGACCCGCTTGTTGACTATCATGTCAAATATCGACTTATACCATTTCATCCCCTTCAGATAAGGATTGTGCTGGAAGCTAACCACAGAGTCTGTATCCTCACCAAGCTTACTGGTAGTATACAGTCGTGACTCCACTTCCGAAAGCCAATCAAACTGAGGAACGCCATCAAATCGTTTAAACAACATGATGGCATCATGAAGCATGTCTACCTCTTCTTGCCTGATAGGCAAGTCCTTAATTGTCTTCGATCCGGCAGCATAACGATAGTATGTCTTGCGCCCATCTTTTATCCTATCTATTGTGACATCATACCCCAACGGGTCTTCCATAAAGTTCAGGTCGTCGAAAATCTGGCGGCGTTGGACACCCTCAGCTCCTTTCACACCACGAGTACCGTTAACCTCTGCAAGCGCTTTGTTGCAAGCGTCAATCAGGTCTTGCAGATAGAATCTGCGTTGGTGGTTGCGTAAGCACCTGTCTAATGCCAGATACCTTATGATTGCGTTTTTAGTCCTTGGCATAATGATTAATATTAAACACTTTTGCACATGCACGTTCCACCTGTACTCTGTGTGCGCAGGTGAAACAATTGGTCAGATATCTTCCAAAGCCACGTCAAACTTTATATCGTTGCGTCGCTTCAAAACAATCACGTCTCGCGTGTCTGTATCGTCGATATGGTAGTGTTTTTTGTTAACGCTCCTGTCACGCAGAATATCCCATCCGTTGGCAAAGCCTCCGTCAGGGAATATGGACAAGCGCTTTCCACCACACTCCATGTTCAGCACACGCCAGTGGGTCAACGTGTTGTACTGCTGAGATTGTATTGGCCTCAATTCTCCGTCTATGCCATATACATTACGCAGGTCATTGAGCCAGCCATCTGTGAGGTCATGCAAGACCCGGTCGCGTTGCATGCTGCTCTGTAGATTTGCCGTTATCGAACCACGATAATTTGCATCATAATATACTTCCAGCAAGAACTCCAAGTCAAATCCCTTTCCAATCTGCTTGACAAAATGCCCTATGGTCTGCAATGTCATCACTATTCCCATCACGCTCTTCAGATGCTCATCCTGATAAGATACAGAAAGTTTGCTTTCGCTGTTCTTACAATGAGCTATGAACCTGTCGACGATACCGCCAGAATGCTCCTGAATCACCCTGCCCAGTTCGTTGGTCTTTATCTGCAGGTGGTCGCTACCATGAAGGAAGAAAAACCTGGTTGAGTCCTTGTATGAGCAATCCACCGTCGTCGGGTTCTTTACGATATTGCCCATCCTTGCGCAGTAAAGCGTGCCGTTGCCCCATTTGTCATTCAGGTTGGCGGTCTCTCTGTCGTTGGTGAAGTACAGTGTGTCACCAATATAAGCAATAGGCCATACTGCCTTGTCGCCGAATGGCGATGGCATCTCTACCACATCAGTTCCCCATGCCGCCTTTACGGTGCGCAATATTTGCATGGTCGGCTCCGGATAGGCCTCATGATTATTCCTTATTGCACATAGCGATGTCTTGACATGTGCTTTCGAGAAATTGCCTGAGCAGTGGGTGCGCCATCCATGTTCTGTTCCGTCATAGTCCCATCGGCCAAAGTCGTCGTTGACAAAGAAGGTGCACCCACGCACAGCATTGCAATACGCCTCCTGCATACTCGCAATGCATGTCTCCGACGCGTCTTTCGACACAAAGGCTATCTCTTCGGGCAAGACGCCCCTCGACTCTTCCTCTTCACATATCCATGCCAGTGCCGCATCAATGTCAACCTTGTCGATGTAGCGCAACGTGAATTTGTTCAACAGAAAGTCTTTTGAGTTCTTGTGTTTGGCTTCCTCAAGCATAGCCTTGGATGCGGCGATGATTTTTTTCATCAATGGCCCGTCCGTCATTTGGTTTGAATAACCGGCACCGCCGGGATTGGTGTCGAATATACAGAGATGGCCGTTAGGCATGATGGCAAAGTCAACCGCCCCGCGCTCCTTGCCCAGCACGTCGAGCAATGCTTGCGTAAACACAATGCCAAGTGTAAAAATCAGGTTCTTTTCTGCCGACAGGTTGTTGAGCCACTTCTTCTGATTCTTGTGGCGGAAACGTATCTCGGCAAAGTCTGTCTGCAGCAAGTCGCCCAATATGACATTGCGCCTGATGGCCGTCTTGTCATTAGAGCCACAGCAATGAGTAAACAGTTCCTTGCCATTGATGGCGAAATGGTAGTTTGGGCGCCCTTCCTTCTTCGACCTTCTTGGATTCATGTCCAGCGGCATGTTGCTTAGCTTATCCACAGGGTCGGCTGCCTCTGTCTCTAATACCGCACGTCCGCACTTTGCGCACATACAGTAGCCAAAGCCCACTCCCTCGTTGTAATAGAGTATCTTGGCATATCCGGTGTCTTTGTTGCTCCTCACAGAAAACAGGTGGGGTTCTTTCGCGTTTTCATCCCAGTCGGTTGTCCCGATGAGCTGTGCGCTCACGTGTGTGTACTTGTTGTTCGCCATGATGCGGCTCTTGTCTTCGTTCATGTCAGGAACGAAGCCTACTGGCTGCACCAACTCAATGGCATACTGGTCATTGGCCTGCCACTTCAGCTTTCCGTCAATGCTGTTGTCGTCTACCACACACTTGTTGCTGTTGTGGTATATCTTCTTGAACGTCTTCGAGTCCTCATACATGTTGGCAAACTCTATGCCGCGAACCACATAGACCACGCCGTCCACCACGATGCTGTTGCCCGGCGCGTACTGCGATATAGCCTCTCTCAGGCCGTACGACGGGTTGGCAGAATTCATGTTGGCATACCCCTTTGCAACAGCGTTGCAGTTCAAGTCAAGTGTCAACACGTTAACAGGCATGTTGGCATTTGGCGTAAACCTGCTTGTGGCCCAATAGTTGAGGAGCCTGTTTTTCAACACATCCCTGTACTGCATCTTAAGCAACGTGAGAAACTTGTCGTTCTTGGCATCTCCGTAAACCAGTTTTATATCCTTGAGTTTCGTGCCCAGTTCCGCATAGCAGCGTTTGTTTTCGTCAAGGGCCTTGGCCACAACTGTCTCAACAGCATTGTCGAATACGGTTCCCTGTATCAGCTGCTCCAACTCGTTTCTCACCTTTCCGTCGAGTGCTTCCAGGCATTTATTGTTGAAAAGCTCAAACATCGTTCCCTTTGTTTCCAGCTTTGTGTTCGGTGTGCATTCGTCGTTTGTTTCCGGGTCAACTATTATCATTCGGTTTCCATTTTTGCGGCCTTCATAATTGGTGTAATAGTCGAAGACGGCTTGTGTCAGCTTGCCGCCATTGTCACCGCTGCTGAACACGCCAAACGAGCGCACAAGGAAAGAGTTGACATGGCGTTGCACAACCTGCGGACTTAACAGGTCTACCTTAGGCACACATACCGGGCGACTGATGATGGTTGCTATGGGGTTGAAGAGCGTACGCAAACCTATGGCGTCACTGCCACAGAGGGTTATGCAGGCGCTCTGCACCTTGTTGTTTCGCCCGCTTCGCCCGGCGCGTTGCTTATAGTTGGCCGGAAGTGGCGGCACGCTCGTCTGCATCACCACCTCAAGGCTGCCCAAGTCTACGCCCATCTCCATGGTTGTCGAACAAGCCAGGATGTTTATGGTGTGCTCCTTGAAGTCTTGTTGCAGAGTGCGCGAAACGTCCTTATCAACCTGGGCCGTATGCTCTGCCTGGATAAACAGGTTAGGCAAAGCATGGATGTTGGTCAGACGGTTTTCAAACACACCGCCTTCACCCCAGATGCGATTGTCCCAGAGCAGTTTGCGGTTCTCTCTGGCCCAAGCCCTCACTTCCTCTGCAGTCACCTGCTTGCCACTATCCTTGTAATATGGGTAAACGGTCCATTGCTCGTGCAGCTTCTCATCAAGCACACGAACCTCATTACCTCTCAGGTAAGGGGCAAAGCCCTTAAAATTGTTCTCTATGGGGCGCAAACAAACAGTGTGGCGTACAGATGCATCAGTGTTGGTGTTGCAAAGATATACATCTTCATAGAGCTTGAAGCACAGGTTCTTCAAGTTGAAACGCAGGGCCTGAGTATAACCTAATTCCTGATCCTTCTTGCTTACAGGGTCCAGGACAAAGCCGCCACCCTCTCGATCCCAATGCATTGAGGGCTCAACGAGATTGTGAGATTCATTTGTCACGTCGCCCCAAAGTGCTTCTACCAAGTTGTTGATAAGCGTAAAATTCTCTTTGTAAAGTTCAGCCACACCTCTTCCTGAATCCAACTTCAGCAGCTCGCAGATATAGCGGACGACACGGGAATTGGAAACCGTCTTTGCATCCAACTTGGGTTTCAAGGCTGGACGACGGCGCGGCTTCTCGGTGGCAAAACGCTCGCAGGCGAATATGTCAAGTGGATTCTTGTCTGACAACTTCAAGAACAACGACTGGTTGGAACGCACCGTGTAGTCCATGAATATCTGTATGAGATGGTGCCAGTCGTCTTTGCTTATCTTGTATTTCTCATTGCGGATGGCATCGTTGAATGCCTTTACAGCCTCCGGCAACTCTATCTGCTCTATCTGGGGATAGCATGCACAGAAGAGCCCTAATGTCTCAGGAGCCGCTGACGATGCTGGACGGCTCGACAAGTACATCACCATGATGGAGTGAACATACTTTTCCATCACGTCATTGGGGATACGACCATTTGCATCCACCTCATCACTGTCGCCGGAGCGTTTTACAAACTGCTCACAGAACACCCTGCAGAGCTTGTCTTTCTTCAGCAGGTCGGCAATCTCCATCCATGTGAGATAGGTCTTAGCACTCTGCAACGCCTGCATCTTGCCTACTATCGCCATCAAGTTGTCCGGGTTGGCTGCAAGCTCTGCCGCCAGCCGGCCTTGCTCTGCCTTGATGTCTTTTTCTTTGTCCTTGCGCCTGCAAAGCTCATGGAATACCGTGCTGTAGAACCAGTCGCGCTCCTGCTCGAGGTTCTGGTTCATCGTTGCCTTGGCAGCCAACTGGCGGCTGTCGGCAAAGCTGATATACTGCTGGCCGCCATGAAGTATTATTTTGTCGCTGTCGGTCGTTGCCACGCGGTCAAGGTTGTCGAGCACCGACGGTGCCATCACCCTCGAAATAAATTCGGGCGATGTGCGGAACTTCATTAGATATGAGCTGTCGGCACTCTCGTGGGCGTCTGCGTCGGTCTCCTCGTCGCTGTTCTTCCGCTTTGTCAACTTGCTGTTGCAGTAAGGACACTTGCACTTGGTGTTCACCACGAGGTGCCACTGTCCTTTGGGGGTTGCAAGGCCAAGCGCCGCCACCAGCCGGCCTTTCTCCGCACACATGGCCACATTGTTGTCGCCTCGGGCATTGCGGTCTTTCGACAGCCCTATGATGGCAAGCACCTCGTCTTTCTCCGTGTCTTCGTCGTCAACCAGGTCGAAGAGGTCGCTGTCTTCCCTCTCAACAGCCTTATACTCGCCAAACGTGTCGCCTGGCGCCCTGTTGAACTGGGCCAATGCCACATATTCGCCACAATGCTTACAGCGACAAAGCTCAAGCAGCGGGTTTTCCTTTTGGTCTTCAGCGGCGTTGTTCAATGAGTATATCTTGAACGAACCGCCATCGTGCTCGGTCAGGTGTACATACAAACCATTGTTTGGCACACGGAAGAAATAGTGTACCTTTACTTTCAACAGCGGATTGCCGTTGGCATCAGTGGGCACGCGCCGGCACATATCGTCGAGCAGGGCGAGCTTATGCCCAATGCTGCCTTCGCCGGGGAAGAGCGCGTCGAGCGCCACATACTCCTGCTTGAACAGCGTCATCCACTTCGCGCCGTCGGCATTGCCGGGCATGACCTCTTCGCCCATACGCCGGCCGCCTATCACCTTCACTTGCCCGGTGCCTACGCCTGTGATGCCGCTGATGAAAGCCTGAAGCTGGCGTTCTTCCTCCTCAGGGTCGGAGCCATTGCCGAAGGTGGCCGACGACGTGGCAAAGCGAACAGAACCGGCCGTAACGCCAAAAGCCAGCAGCACACGGCGCAAGAGCATGGCCAGTTCGGCGGCTCCTGCCCCGGTGTAGGTGTGCGTCTCGTCGATGACAACCCACGACAGGCTCTTCTGCTCTGCATCGATGAGCCTTGCGTCTGTTCCGCGAAGAAGGATATATTCGAGCATCGTGGGGTTGGTGAGCAAGATATTTGGCGGAGTCTTCCTGACCTTCTCGCGGGTGTATAGCATGTGCTTGTATTTGTACTCCTGTTTATCCGCATCCCAACCACGAATCAATTCGATGCGCTTACGCGTACGCTCGGCATCAACCGAATAGTCGTCGGCTGCCGGCTCACGCTCCGGCAGGTCACCGTTATAAACGGTATATGTAAGGTCTGTGCCCTCAAGCAGTTCTTCCAGACGCTCTTTCTGGTCTTCCATCAGAGCGTTCAAGGGATAGAGGAAAAGCGCCTGCACCTGCTCTTTCTTTCCCTTGTCAATGAGGTCTTTCACAAGCGGCATCATGAAGCACTCGGTCTTTCCTGAACCTGTACCCGTGGTGACGCAGATTGACATGGGCTTGCCTTCTGCCGTCTTTTCCTGCAACAGGTATTTCCAACTCTGATACTGGTGCTCGTATGGCTGGAACTTCGTGCTTTTCCACAGCCCGCCAACCAAGGCCTTGGCTGTGTCGGCAGACACCGTGTGCACGGCTTTGTATGAGTTCATGCACTGCACCACAGGCATGGCGTCGTCTGGGGCGAAGATGTGCCTTATCTCCTCACTTATTTTCTTTGAGTATTGCAACTGGCTCTCGTTGCCGCTCTCGCCACACCACATGGCTATGAGAGCTCGCTCCACTGCCTCGCGGCTGTCCTTGTATAAGTTGGCAAATCTCATGTTCAATCGTTGATTAATAAATTGTTTGTGTCTAAACGAAACTCGTCGGCAAAGCGAATCAGCTCCTTTATGTCGCCTTCTGTCAGCATGCCGCCCCGGGCTTCCCTCAAGGGCGCTATCAGTTTCTCGGCAGTCTGGCCTTTATGCGCAACAAGACGCAGGCTCCTGAATTGGCTGAAGTAGGCTTGATACAGCTTGGCTGCCTCAAAGCACCTTAGCTCTACGTCTGCCAGTTTCTTTCCTTTTGCAAATGGCGATGGCGGAGCAGGCTCTACATAGTGCAATGACATGTCTGTGTCGGGATAGCGCATATCCATGAAGAAAGTCTCGCCACGCTGCTTCTTGTAGCCCTCTTCGTAGATTATTGGTTGCGGTTCTGGCTCTGTGTCTGGGTTCCACTTCATCAATTTGTGTTGCAATGCGGAGCTTGGCTTTGCCAACGCCACCCTCAACCATAAGGGGGCATTGGCGTCAAGGGCTGTTGCCGGCATCGACTTATACTCTTTCAACCAAGTAAGCTCAACATTGTCGCCACCAGCAGCGAAGGTGGAAAACACCGATCCTATGTGCGAGCAGTCGTAAAGGCGATAACCCTGACGGCTGAAATCGGCTATGCGCACGCGGTCTTTGAGTATATAAGGCAAAACAAACTCCTCGCCGTCGGCAACATAACGATGCAAGCGCCCATCCAGATACATCTCCTTGACAAGCGTCGGGCGATATACCTCTATCTCGAAGTTGCCGATGGTCAATGCGACCGTGGGCTGCAATGGGTGCCGGCCGTCGCACACTATGTGGTCCTGGCAGGTGGCCTCTGTGCCATCCGGCTGATGATAGAGTATGGCACCTGCGGCAAAGTCGCGACAGATTTCACCCAGATAGGCAACGGTGAGCCGGTGGGCTACCCCTTTTTCGCTGACGCGCAAGTCTACCAGACCGTATGCCGGCTGGCTTTCTTCCGTCCACGGCAGGAAGCGCCCTCCCTCTTTGTATTCCACCTCTTGGCAAACGCCATCGCTCTCAACACGGGCCTCGGCAATGGCGTCGCGGGTGGCAAAGTGGCGCATACGGATGTCTTCTTTATGGAATATAAGCGGATAATATTCGTCTATCGCCCCTTCCTCTTCGTCCTCTTCCATATACTTCACGAGCCCGCCGTCTGCATAGTGTATGGTGTCTCTGTGCAGCAACGTGTAAACCTGGTCGTAACCGTTGCGGTTGTAGAGCGTCACGCTGTCACCACTACGGTTGCGCAAGGTTATGTCGCTGAGGATATAAGCCCAGTTCCATTCCGTGCCCACGCCATGGGCCTTGTCCACAAAAGGCTTGCGCGCGTCGGCTTCTGCGCCTGCCTGCCAATAGTCGGTATATGCCACAGCCGTCTGCTGCTGTGCACCCTGACGGCTGCTCCACCTATGGTTGCCGTCATCCATGCGCCACAACTGCAACCAGCCCGTGGCGTCTTCCGTCTGGGCAATCCATTCGTTGCCTAAGCCATCGAAAGCCACAATCTCTATTTTTGTAAAAGCGCATGCAGGCACGTCTTTGCAGATGGCGTATCTGTCTTCGGCCGACCAGAACACAAAGTCGTTGCCCGTGTTCGAATAGGTCAATAGCGATTTGCCCTTGTCGAGTTCCTTCACGGTGTGCCCTCCGTTTTTCCACCGCAGACCGAAGTATATGCTTGGCATCTGCTCGGGGTGGGCCACACCCCACAGGCGCAAGCGGTCGTAGCGAAGGTACTGGTGAAGCCCGCCTCCCACCTCTTCTGGCTTCAACCATAGGCGCAACCAGCGGGTCATGTACGGTGATGAAGGCGAATTGGTGACAATCCACTCTAAGGCAAACTTGCAGCGCAACACCTTATCGTTGGCTTTCCTGATGGCTGCCACCAGGCGTGCTGTCGCTTCGTCGCCACTCTCGCCCCCGCCATTCAGTATCCATACCAGATATTCATACAGACTGTGCTTCTTTTGTATAGACTGCCTGAAAGCCACGGCCCGGCCGGCGTCATCCAGGTTTTCCAGCGTATAGTTCTCGCCATGCAGCATACGGCACAGGGCCTTGACAAAGCGGCCGTTGTCGCCACGGTTAAGCTCGTGGCGCGCGCCCAAACCGCCAAGCACGTAGATGGAATATTTCCACAGGCGGTTTCCGGCATCAGATGTGTATACATACTTGTCGGCATTGATGCCCGATGCCTCCCACACTTTCTTCAGGTCGACATCCTGGACGGCATTGGCCTGTGCGTTTTCGGCACCGCAATAGCAACGATGATACCACTCTGCCAGGTAGACAATGACCAGGCGCGAAAGGGCCCTGCCGGGAGCAGCCTTCTCCTTGGCATCGAGCGCGTAGAGATATGCTTCCAGTTCATCAAACTCGTCGGCCGTGAGGCGCATCCGCCAAACATAAGGCCGGGCCACATCCAGACGATCTGTTATCTTTAGCAGTTCAGGTGTCATTACTTGTTCTTTTGATGCTGCCAGTATATTTCTTTCAGCTTATCGAGCCCCATGGGTTGCCCATCAGTGCCACCTCGATGTATCATGGAATGGCAGTTGCTGCAAAGCGGCACCAGTCCGTTCTCGGGGTCAAGGGCGTGCTCGCCGTCGGTATTGGCAATGGGGTTTAGGTGGTGAACCTCGATAAAGCAGCGGCCTATCTCGCCGTATCGCTCTTCAAAGTCCATGCCGCAAACTTGGCACACATAGCCATACTTTTGCAGACACAGTTGGCGCAAGGCCGGGTTGCGCTCGTGGCGTGTCACGGTGACCTGGCGTATGCGGCCTTCGGTCTGCCCTTCGCGTTCGTCATCAAAAGGCTGCAGCGGGTCGGGCCGGGGCTCCGCAGACTGCGGCCCGTCAGCGCATTGCCCGGACGGCTTCTTTACCTTTGCCTTTCTCAAGGCCTTCTCGTGTTCGGTCAACCTGACCTTTTCGCGGCCCTTAAACGCTTTGGAATCGAGAAACTTGGCATAAAGCGACAGAGCCTCCGTAAAGGCGTCGTTGTGCAGAGCGTCTTCGTTTATGGCGGCCTGGTTGCCGAATATCTCTCCTATCACTTTATCATAGAACCTATGGTCGGTGTTGTCGTAGAGTTCGCCAAAGTCTGGCCGGAAGTGCCTACGTATAAAGCCGGGCAGCTCGGTCTCGGCAAACACTGCGAGCTCGATGCTTTTCCCGAGCGGCTTCCTCAGCGTTTTCTGAAGGTATCCGATAAACTTATCATGCGTTGTCTTGCCTGCCATCTGTCTTGTGTGTCATTTTAACGTTGTCAATCTGTATGTCGGTGAATGGAATACCATGGGCACTCTCATCACCTCGCCACCCCACCCGCTTCACAATAGCTATGGTTTTAGCTTGCAAAAGCTGCCATTTCGCAGCTTAAAAGCTATCGTTTCGCAAGCCCAAAACGGCCATTTCACTCCATGGGCTTAATCATTCGTTCAATGAAGCCCGTCTCCTCGTCCGTCAGACCGTACTTATTGTAGAGCTGACGGTCTATCTCGGCAATGCTCTTGCTCCAGTCTATGTCGGAATTAGGGGTAAAGTCTTGGAGGGGAACATTAGACCAAGTATCTCTTGGATTGTGCTGAGTGGCTTTTAGTGTGCCAAGCATTGTGCGAGCAAACTTAGTTTTTATATACTTCAAGCAAGCTTGTGCTTCACCAACATTATCAAACTTGCCTACACTGATGAATGTATCTGTGTGACCAATCATTGGCATACCGATGATTGGGGTGCTCAATACTTCCCCAAAAGACCCTGTTCCATTGGCTTCTGGAACAAACACATTGTATTTTGAAAAATAATCATTGCTTTGTATATATTCCTTCTTAATCCACCTATAAACACGTTCATTACCTATCCGACCCAAGATTTTATAACTATCAGTTTCACAACCTCTTTCTTTGAATACGTATGGCATCTGTTCTAAGGACTTCGGAGTAACTTGCAAGCCACTCCCATTTCCTTGAACATAAGAAGCTTCAGGGAAATCCTTAAACAATTTCTCTGTAAACTTATACATACCTCTTGAAGATATAATAGCACAAATGTTCATTATTTGTTTCTTTCTGACTTTATCCAGAATTGATACAAGTTCCTTGAACTCAGAGAAGAAACCAATCTTTCCAAAGTTTCTGTAACTATCATAATAGGTTATGGCCACACCTCCCTTAATATCAACAGAGGGGAATACTTCTGTTGATTTAGGGAAATATCTTACTACTTTAAAATGTGGATCTTCTAATATTTTATCCATCCACTCATCCGGTGTTTGTCCTGCTTTGTATAGGAAACGAGCGGGCGTAATAAGCGTAACCTTATCTGACAAGGAAAAGGCAAGCTCATAAAATATATGGTAGATGGGTGACTTACGTGTACTTATTCCTTCTATTTGATACGGCGGATTACCCACCACCGCTGAGAATTTCAACATATCGTTATTTCTATTGTCGCCCCGCCAGAAGCCAACGGAGAGGATATCACTGACGAGTGCCTCCCTGTCGCCTATGGCACGGCTGATTAATTTTTCTGATTTAATATTCACTTGCTCGGTTCCGTTCTTCTTCCTTAGGCTACGGAACCCGAGGAGCGTGCGGCGTGTGATGCGGCGCGCCATGGGCGTATTGCAGATGACATAGATGTTGTTGGCGAGGATATCGTCCCATATTACTTGCTCCTCATCGACAGAGTAGTTGTCTGGGTTGTCTATGAGGCCCGCCTCAACAAAGTCGGCGCAGCGGCGTCGGTAAAGCGAATATGCCACATATAGCGGATAGAGACCCGTCTTTGAGTTTATCTCCAGTATCTTGGCGTCACTGCGGCCAAACACCTCGCGCGTCACCTCGCCACGATCAACAAAACGAGGCTCCATGGTTGTCACCCAGTCGAAGAGCTGCCCGTTGGTGCCCTTCACCTGCTTTTCGCAAGGCCCCGTAAAGCTCTCGTTGAAGAACGTATATCCCCCGAGGCAGTCGCTCATGTGCATGTTGACCACGCGCCACGGTGTGAGCACAGTCTCCTTGTCGGGGTTGTGGAAATAAGAGAATATGGCGCTGATGCGTCGCACGCGTTCGTCCACATGCATGTTGTCGGCCTGGCGCGCCAGCTTGCGGTAACGCTTGCCTGCAGCAACGAAGACGGTGGCATTGTAGCATTTCTTAAACTTGCGGAATGCGGCTTTGTCGACACCGCGCGGCATAAACTCTTTCCACGAGTCGTCGTCAACCACACGGGTGAAGTTGTCGAGCGTTATGCCCTCGTCCTCATTGTCTATCTCCGCCCCAAACATCATAAGGGGTATGCGCAGCGAGATGCCCCGAAGCACGGAGATGCGGTTGTCGCGCTCCTTGCGCTCCTCAGCCTTGCGTTCCTTTTCGGCCTCAAGGGCGGACTTCTCCTCTTCTGTGAGCTCTTGGTTTTCCCGCCTCTTCCTCTTGGCACGCTCGGCAGCCGCCTGCTGTTTGGCGGTGAGCTTGTTGCTTGATATGTCTATGTTCTTCACCGGCTTGGGCTTGTCCATGTTTGTGGTCTTGCCAATCTCTTTGCCCAGCGAGTCGAGTTCTTCAACCTCGTCAGGAGCCAGCGCCATGAGTGCCCGTATATCGTATAGGCTGTTGTCGTTGAAGCCATTGCGAACCACGCGGTCGACATACACATGCTCCAACTGCTCGAAGAGCCGGTCGGCCTCAAACTCGACCATCTGTCCGCCCTGCATGGCTATTACGGGGCAGAGGCGCAGAAAGTTAGCCATGTTCTCTATGTCTTTTTCGCGGGTAGTGGCGGCCGAGGCATATTTCTTTTGCTTCTGGGTGAGCGTGGCAAACTTGGCCGTCTCGGCCACCATCTTAAGCGAACGGTCGGGGGCGAAGTCAAACACGTAGCATTTCGTTTTCATGCGCATCTGTCCCTCGTCGTCTTCATAGCAATAAGGACTCTGCACACGGAAGATGGTCTGCATGTAGGTGGCGGCCGAAGTGTTTTCAGAACCTTTCAGATAGAAGACAGCCGTCCATGGCTTTACTGTAACCCCAGTGGTGAGCCTGCCACAGGATATGGTGATAGTGTAAGTCTGCTCGGGCTGGTCGCCTATGCGTTTGAGCACCTTGTCGAGGGCATCCTCACGCGTCTCGTCGTCGTCGTTGGCGCCTGCCACATTGATTATTGCATCGAAACCGCCAAACACCTCGTGGTCGTTCAACAGGCGCTCAAGAGCCTTGGCCTCCTTCACGCCCGGCACCACCCAAAGCGTGTGGTTGAACTGCTCGCGGTATTCGTCGGTTGAGAACGGATAGTGACTCTGCTCGTCGTCCTTGCACAGCAGGTCGAGAAACAGCCTTACATCATCCTCATGAACGAAGCGTCCCTTGTCTGCCACGGGAACGTCGGACCACTGCTTGGTACGGAAGAACTCCCTAAACTGAAACGTGGCATCGTCGCCCAAGCTCGACTTGACCAACTTGCCAAGGTCGTAGGTTCGTATCTCCATCTCGGGCAGTTCGCGGTAAGGATTGTTGGCAGCAGGCTCGTTGGGGTGTTCCTTGGGCCACAGCTTCTTTGCGGTTTGCTCCTTGATGTAGTCCCAAGTGTATATCTGGTCGTCATCAAAGTCTTCGTATAGGTTGAATGGCGTGCCCGATAGGTGGAGCGTGTTTATGCGCCCGTCTTTCGTCAGCATGTCGATGACGGCCTGCCCAAGGTTGGTGCGCGTGCCCTCATGAGCCTCGTCTATTACCACGAGGTCCCAATCGGTCTGCAGCAAGTCCTTCTTCAGCTGCTCGTCGTTGTCGCCACCCACAAGCGACGAGCGGCGCAAGTATTGCATTGAAGCAAAGAAAATGTAGTGGTTATCGGGATTGTCGAGCGACGTCTCAAGGTCGTAGAAGTCGCCCTCGCCGCCCTCTTCGCTCTTTGTGCCATAACGATAAGTGGTGGCGTGGCCGCCGAAGATTTTCTCAAAGTCATCTTTCCAACTCTTGTTGACCACCGGGCGGTGGGTGACGATGAGCGTGCGACGCACACGATGGCCTGCATCAAGCTCACCCATGCGCCTCGCCAGTTCGAGGGCGCACAGCGTCTTGCCAAAGCGCATCTTCGCATTCCATAGGAACTTGGGGTGCTTAAGCCCTTTCTTGAAATACCTGAAAGCCACCGAGACGGCCTGTTCCTGCTCGGGTCGCAGCACGATGCCGCGACCACCAGGCGGGTTTAGCCGCGTCTTAGCCTCTACAGGCTCAATGGTTGTATATACTGCCATGCCGATGTCTCCTATCTTTTCGCAGTGTTGTTCATCAACGATGAGAAACGTGGCGTGAGTTTCTCTTTGTCTTTTCCCGTGTAGTGCCAGTCCTTGACACGGCAAGGTATGCCTATGTGGCCTGTGCGCTCGCCTTTCTTGCATGCCAGGCACTCCACCTTTTGCCGGTCGCCGAAGAGCCCGCCCTCGTACACCATGTCGCAAGAACCCGGTATGACGTAACGAAGACCGTCCATCTGCCACAGGTTCCACGAGATGATATAAGCTACGCCAGGCAGCGACTGGTCGGGCACCTCCCTGCCGAACTTTGCACGGTAATAGTCGCAGAACGTGTAGAACACAGCTTCGCGTGCCAGCAACAGGTTGTCGCCCTGCCATTCGAAACCGTAGGTAGCCTTCAGTGCCTCCTTTGCCCATTCAAGCCAGTCGCCACTTGTCGTCGTGTTCTCGCTCACCACGCGCAGTTTTCGGTCGAGCATGCCTATGCGGCGATTTAGGTCGCTGATGGGCTCGCCTGTCACGGTGTCATACCGGGAGACAAGGTAAGGTGCCTCGCCACACGTTATCTCCAGCCGCTGTTCGCGCACATAGTCAACCCACGTTTTCCCCCTTGCCCCTTCAGGAAAGTCAATCTTCCCCTCGGTAGGTGTCCAGTCGTGAGAATCGGGGTGCTCCGTGTTGAAAACATCACCGCGGCCAAACCACGCCTCGTCGATAAGATTGTTTTGGGCATTGCATATCCATGCCGGCGTAAACACCTCGGCCATGTCCTTGGAACGCTGCGTCTGCACATCGCGTTCCTTTACGGCGCGAGGCCTGATGACAAGACCACATTCACCGGTGATATGCTTGATGGTTATCTCATCGTAAAACGTGTAGCCGGGCCCTCTGTCGGCATAAGAGTCGGTGGCCCAAAAGATATTCTTATGGGTGGTATGGTCTAATAGGAGTTTCGCCAGCACCTCTTCGTGACGCAGGAGCAGGTCGTTCTCGCTTATGTCAACCTCATTCGTCATTTGTTATCATTCACTGTTTGCGCGCAAAACTACGCACCACGCGTGCGATGTTACTGCACAGGTTAATATGTTTCTTAGGCTTCAGCATCTGATGCCAGTAAGAACCGAACCACAAGCCCGGCAACTTGTAAATCCGAAGGAGTGCCTCAAGGCTTGGCTGCTTGTCGTTAGCAGGCCAATGAAATACCGTTGCAACATTACAGCGTAACTGCCCGGCATGCCGTTTACTGGTTCATCCCCTATCAACGGGCACAACCTTCAGGCGGTTGATTTTCTTCGACGTCGTATCATCATCCAAGTGATTTGATTGCAAATTTAACTAAACGCATCCACATTAAAGAATAAACAGTAGGAAATATTCATCCATTGCATAATTTATAAGTATGAAGTGAGGGTGAATGTTTCACGTCTGTCACAGAGCAGACACGCCGCCAAACCGGCGCAAACCATCTGTGGCATCAGCAATTATCACGACGGAAACAAAGATATAGGGTAAGCAGTGCAGAAAGGATGCACGCATCATTACAACCTTTGCACCATGAATTGGAAACCTGATTTAATTAACTTAAAACGATATCAGTATGAAGAAGACTCTGTTTCTTTTGCTTGCCCTCATGTCGGTAAGCACTGCAGTGAACGCTCAACTCCTGAGAGCTGAAGAACTGGAAAAGTATGCCAAAGAGAAGTATGGCGAGAAGTGGGTGGACGCGGCGAGCAACCTTGGTGCACAAGTGACGCTCGACAAGAACAACGCCATCACTTATGTACACGTGATTGAGGCTCCGGGGAAGACCCAGGACAATCTTTATGTACTGCTTAACTATTGGTTTACTGCGACCTTCAACGACGCAAATGCGGTCATAAAGTTGAACGACAAGGCATTGGGCACCATCATCGCACAGGGCCATGTTGCCGACATCGCACAGCATGCAGGAGGCACCAGTGCCTACAACGTCAGCATCAGTCCTGTAATCAAGTGTGACATAAAGGACGAAAGAGTCCGTGTCACCTACACCGTACCTTACTACAAGGTTGTACGCACCATCGGTGGCGGATGGATGAGTGCCCTGGGCGGCGGCAATAGCCGCCAGACTCAAACTGATGAGAACTGGGCTATAGACAAATGTTTCCCCTTTGCAAAGAAAGATTCTCACAAGAAAACCTCATGCAAGGCCCTTGTCATGGCTCACGCTTACTCAAATGTGGTGATGGACAAGATTGAAGAGTGCATAACGAACGGACTCTCCGGCAACGAAGGGAGCGACTGGTAGAACCGTAAACGCTACCGCATAACATAATCAGGGAGATGCATGCCATGAGTATGCACCTCCCTTTCTTTTTGTTTTTGCCGCCTGCCATGACACCGCCCACAATGCAGCATGGAGCTTGCCTGGCTTACATCGCACCTTAATAGAATGATGTGTTAAAACAAGATCATACATCTTAATATATAATGAATGTTATAAGATTTCGTGAAGTCAAGCCAATTCCGTAACTTTGCATTATCATCATGAACGAAATTCATATCATACTTACAATATATCTCATTGCCATCAACATCGCAACCTTCTTTGTATATGGCATTGACAAGTGGAAGGCAAGGCGTTCCAAGTGGCGCATCCCCGAGTCCACGCTGCTCACGCTTGCGGTTTCGGGCGGCAGCATTGGCGCTTTTATCGGCATGAGAACATGGCACCACAAGACGATGCACAATAAATTCAAGTACGGTGTGCCATTGATTATCAATCTGCAAGTGGTCTTAGCCGTATATATTTACATAAGATTTCACTGAAATTGCGGAAAGCATGAAATACATATTGGCAATAGACTCATTCAAAGGCTGCCTGTCGTCTGCTGAGGTTGAGGAAGCCTTGGCACGCTCGCTGTATAAATATGGTGCAGAAGTGGTTTCCATTACAATGTCGGATGGTGGCGAAGGAATGCTCGAAGCATTCACGGAGGCAATGCATGGCAATATCGTGGAGGCACAGGTGCACGACCCGCTCATGCGACCCATCACGGCACAATATGGCATAGCTAATGACGGAACTGCAATAATTGAGACTTCAAGGGCTTGCGGACTGACCCTGATGACGGAAGAAGAGCGTAACCCAATGGTGGCAACCACCTACGGTGTGGGCGAACTCGTGGCGCATGCCGTGAAGCAGGGCGCTCAAAACTTCATCATCGGCCTTGGTGGAAGCGGAACAAGCGATGTAGGCATAGGCATGTTGAAGGCAATGACCGATATCTTTGCAAAAGGAGAAACGATAGACCGGGTTATTAAACACACATTGAAGGATTGCAAATTCACGCTTGCCTCCGATGTCCGCAATCCGCTTTACGGTGAGAATGGGGCCGCGCAGGTCTTTGCGAAACAAAAAGGGGCAAACGATGAAATGATTGCCAAGCTTGATGAGAGAGCGCAGCGCTTTGCCGGTTTTTCATACCGCCATTTCGGCTTCGACCGTTCAAACGCGCCAGGGGCAGGGGCTGCTGGCGGGTTGGGCTATGCTTTCATGCAATATTTTGGTGGAAAGGCTGTGTCGGGAGCCGACCTCCTACTCGACATCATTGACTTTGACCGACTCATTGCCGACGCCGATGTCATCATCACTGGTGAGGGCCGTGCCGATGGGCAGACGTTGATGGGCAAACTACCTGAACGCATACTGCAAAGGGCAAAGAAACATAAAATACCCGTATGGCTTGTTGCCGGGCAAGCAAAAGACAAAGAACGCCTGCTTGCTGCCGGCTTTACAAAAGTGGTAGGCATAACGCCAGAAGGAATGGACATGGACGAGGCAATGAACCCCGACGTGGCAAAAGACAATATACGCCGATGGGCAGAAACAGTGAAACAATAAACAAAGACTATGGCAAACAAAAGAGAATACGCGGCAGCCAACAAGCGTTGGCTGGAAGAGAAATCACAAGAGGAAGGAGTGAAAGCGCTCCCAAAGGGAATCTACTATAAAGTATTGGCAGAAGGAAAGAACGATGGCGTTCACCCCTCTCCAAGAAGCATTGTGACAGCTCACTATACGGGGCGCACAATCGATGGCAGGCTGTTTGACTCCAGCCGTGGCGGTGCTCCACTCGCCGTACGCCTTTGTGATCTCATCGAAGGGTGGATCATAGCCATGCAGCATATGTGTGTGGCCGACAAATGGGAGGTGTATATCCCGTCGGATATGGGCTACGGCAAGTTTTCACAGCCTGGCATCCCCGGTGGCAGCACGCTCATATTTGAGATAGAGTTGTTGGGAATAGCATAGACAATCGCCACCAGTGAGCCAATGGTAATATGTTTGCCCAATAAACAAATACTGGCTACCAATTGTTGGTAAAGCCGCAAAGACAATGCGAGCAACAAACTCAATCCGGCCGAGAGGGAATGACATTTCCTCGCCTTCCCTTATTGTTTCTTACGGCCATTGCCATATCAATCCGTAGAATCATCTTTGGACAATGCCTCACTGGTGTTAAACAAGTTTGCAGCATTGCCCCACAAAAACATCTCCACATATCGTGAAAGTTCCCTGTCGGCAGCAAGGGTTGCTTTAAGTCTGCTCAAGTTGCTTAGCAATACATTAGCCGGCAGATACGGATAATCGGAGCTGAACAGGATATGTTCCGGCGAAATGATGGTAAGCATGGCACGGATGACTTCAACCGTGGGATTGCCAGCAAGGTCATAATAGAGCCGCGACAGGTTTCCTTCCCAATCTACAGGCTGCATATACCCGCTACCAACCATTGCCGGAAGAATTGATTTCATGCGTGGGATGGCAAGCGGCAGGAACGAACCGCAATGCGGCACAACAACCCTCAGGTTCGGATAGCGCACCAGAACGTTCCGCGACAGCATATTCACTATGGCACGAGTGGTTTCCGCGGGATACTCGTACATGGCAAGTGGTGTGATGCGGATGATGTTTTCCGGGTAAGGGGTTGGACGGTGAGGATGGACAATGACTACGGCATGGCGTTCATTCAACACCTCCATCAACGGGTCAAGCTCCGGGTCTCCCAGATACTGCCCGCGGCTGTTGGTTGCCAGCTTGATGCCGTCGGCACGCAAGGTGTCAAGCGCATAGATGGCCTCACGTATGGCAGCATCCACATCAGGCAAAGGAAGGGCGGCACAGAACAAGAAACGTCCCGGGTGCTTTTCCTTTGTTTCCGCCGCCACCTCGTTAACATGACGTATGCAGGCAGCACTCTCCACACCATCGCCGTAATACGGTTGCGGGGCAGGCATGGTCAATACGGCGCAACCAATACCTGCGCTGTCCATGAAGGAAATATGGTTTTCTGCCTCCCATTCGGGCAGCGGGAACGTTTCCTCAAGCTCTGCGCCATGCCTACGCAAAAGTTCCTTGTATTCCGGCAGTATGATGTGCGTATGTACATCTACCGCCATCTGCGCATGAACCATGATGCTTGACATTAAGGCTGTCAGCCCGATTATGATTTGCTTCATTCGCATAAGCCTATTTGTTGGTCAGCGCTTCCTGGTCGGCGGGATATCGTGCGCCAATGATTTCAATGCTGTCAAGATGCCGACGTATATCGGCCAGTTCCTCAGCAGTAAAACAAACGTCTGCCCCTCCTATATTCTCTTTGATGCGTTCTATCCGTTTCGTGCCTGGGATAGGAACTATCCACGGCTTTTGTGCCAGCAGCCAGCCGATGGCAATACGTGCGGGAGTCGTTTCCTTCTTGCGAGCCAGATCCTCCACATATTCCACCAAAGCCACATTGTGTTGCATGTTCTCGGGCTGGAAACGCGGGATGGTGGAACGGAAATCCGTCTTTTCAAACGTTGTATTGCGGTCGAAGCGCCCTGTCAGCATGGCTTTCCCCAGCGGACTGAACGGCACGAAGCCTATGCCCAGTTCCTCAAGCGTGGGCAGCAACTCCTTTTCCACCTGGCGATACCAAAGGGAGTATTCGCTCTGCACGGCCGTTAGCGGACAGACGGCATGGGCGCGTCGCACCGTGGCGGGTGCCGCTTCCGACAATCCCCAATGCAACACCTTGCCCTCTTTGATGAGCGAGGCAACCGTATCAGCCACCTCCTCTATAGGAGTGTCGGGGTCCACCCGATGCTGATAATACAGGTCGATGTGGTCGGTACGGAGGCGTCGGAGCGAGCCCTCTACCGCCTTGCGGATGGTGGCAGGCTTGCTCGACAGGCTTACGGGACGTGCCGATGTATTGAGGTCGGGCATGTTCACCAGGTCGTAGCCGAATTTTGTGGCGATGACCACCTTGTCGCGTACCGGTTCCAGTGCTTCGCCCACCAACTCTTCATTCTTGAACGCGCTGTAGACCTCTGCCGTATCAAAGAACGCAACACCCAACTCCACTGCTTCACGCAAGGTAGCTATGGCTTCCTTCCTGTCGGGATATGGCGGATAGCTCTGCGTAAACCCCATGCAGCCAAGCCCTACTGCCGAAACCTCCAATCCCTGCTTGCCCAATATTCTCTTTTTCATAACAATAATAATTTTAAGTTGTTTCCTTATTGCAAAAGTAAAGGGATATCATGAAAAATCACATATCCCTTTTACGGATAAAACAAACGTGTTTACTGTATATGGCAAATGATACACCCCACGGCAATCAACATCATTTCTGTATATCGCGCATACCAAAGTGACGCCATAGGCCAACTGCCACATTGTTTACATTGCCAAACACATTCAGCCTATTGACGAATTTCCAAAGCGTCGGCTCCGGATTGTTCAAACCTGTGGGCACAGCTAATCATTCGATGAGAGTGTAACCGTCACATTGCCTTTTCCCAACGCTGATTTCAACCGTGTGCCGTCCGCATTGTCTATCCGCCCAATCCGGGTAAAGTTCCACGAATTGGTGGAATAATAAATCACCAGATACTTTCCCTGGTAAAGAATGATGTCACCGGGGCCTGTTGTTGTCTGCCTGTCATTGCGGGGGAGGTTTGTGCCAAGCGGCCCAACTTTTTCCATGTTACCGTAATCCTCCATTTCCACGGTTACGTCTCCTTTAGACAGCAACGCCATCAAAGCGTCAGCTGACGAATTATCCACCAAAGTGGCTGTGAATGTCTCGCCGCCTTTGATGGCCAGTCTGATTGAATTTGTTTTCATACTATTGTCATTTTCATTTGATTGTCCGAATATCGGTAATGATACCAACATGCAAGTCAACAGTTGTACGACTTTCCTGACTTTCATATTATATATTTGATTCTGTTTTCCGGCTCCACCATTTTTACATGGCAAGGAAGCCAATGAACCCACTTAAACTTTCTCCGAAAAGTCTTTTTTTGCCTCATTCCGAGGTTCTTTTCGGCCTGTTTCTTCCCCGTCATTCGTCATGTAGCCCGCTACGCTCTTCTTTCCGGCAAAGAAACTGCCACGAAAACATTACTCGGGCTGAAGTCGCAAAAAGTTTAAATGAGTCCAATAATCCGTTTTGTAAATGCCTTCATTGCGACGCATTATCATACAGAGAAGAATAGACAGAAGGGATGAGGACTGTGCTGTTCCTCATCCGTCTGTTTTTACTACTTATAAGATTCCTCATACACATTCACGATGTCTGCGTCAGACATCTGGACACGGTCACTGGTGAACATGACGCCCATCACTTCGCGTGTGTTGCGCATCAACGTTTCAAACTCTTCGGGAACTATACCATAATCCGACATCTTCAAGTCGGCTACTCCACAGGCCTCCTGCAGTCGGGTCAGTGCAGTAAGGAAGTCTTCCGGCTTAGAGGCTTCCGTCATGCCCATTGCCTGTGCCATGCGGATGAATCGGTCATCGCATGCATGGTGTTCGATGAAGTATTTGTAATATGCACGGCTCACCATTATCAGTCCTGCGCCGTGAGGCAGGTTGGGATGATAGGCCGAAAGCGCATGTTCCAATGCATGCTCACTGGTTATAAGCGTCAGGCACATCACACCGCCAGACAATGTGTTGCCAAAAGCAACGCGCGTACGGGCCTCAATATCATTTCCGTCCTTAATGGCACGGGGCAAATATTCGGCAATGTTACGGATGGCCTCGAGGGCATACATGTCGCTCATCAGGTTGGCACCTTTGGCTATATATCCCTCTGTGCTGTGGAACAAAGCATCGAAACCTTGATATGCAGTGAATGTAGCCGGTACGCTTTTCATCAGTTCAGCATCGACAATGGATAGAACGGGGAACAGCGACGCGTCTCCCACAAAAGCTTTTTCAAACGTATCTTCCTTTGTGATAACGCCCGAGCTGTCGGTCTCCGACCCCGTACCCGCAGTGGTAGTAATGGCTATGATTGGCAATGGCCTTACGGCAATGGGCTGTCCTTTTCCTGAACCGATGGGCACATAATCCCACAATTCGCCTTCGTTCGTTGCCATCACGGCAATGGCCTTGGCACAGTCCATGACACTTCCGCCACCAAGCGCTACGAGAAAATCACAATCATTGTCGCGTGCCACCTTTGCCCCTGCATTGACATTACCGACAGAGGGATTGGGAGCAACACCGTCGAAAACGAATGTTTCCACGCCAGCCCTGTGCAATTGCTCTTCCGTGCGGGCAAGGTAACCGTTGGCACGGGTCGATTTTCCGTTTGAGATTATTATCAGCGCACGTCTGCCCGGCATTGGTTGATCACCTAATTTGTTCAACATCCCTTTACCAAACATCACACGTGTTGGGATGTTCATGTCGTAATTGTTGTTTGTTTCCATATATTACTCGTTGATTAAATTGTTGCAATGTCACTCAAATTTCCTTCCGCACAGATTCCGACCTTGCGTGCATAGAAGTTCAGACAATGGTTTGTGGCCCACCCATCCGCATCCCGGCAGTTAGAACAACTGCGCAAAGTATCTATGCTGCCACTCATAATCGCTTGTGAAGTAATTTTGGTGCAAAGATAACAGACTGCCTCCGTAAATGGGATAACGCATTTACGGAGGATTGTAACCGAATTACAGATTGTTTTCCACACCCCGTTCTCACCATAAACAAGGTGAATTATGAATTGCCTCACCTACATGACTTTGTTAGGAATGCAACACATTGCACAGCGAGGCATCCAACAACGAGAAAAACAACAATAATCGTGCAAACCAGAGACCGACCATCGCTACAGGACATCGGCGCCATATATGCCACACGCCGCCACGGCACAGCATACAAAGAAACATAAAAGGAACAAAAGGCAAACGTAAGTTGTTCGCGGCAGCAAGTGCCTGACGATAAGCAGAGCGCACGATTTCCTTAGGCGAGGGAAACCGTGCGTATGCAGAGCCTTTGCCACCTTGACCGGTTTGACGCAGAAGAGCGTTGAGTAAAGCCTCTTGCCAAGCCGAATATTCGCAACGTGCATGTGGCTTTTACAGATTCATGCAAAACCACAAATGCTTACGCTTGTCTACTTAACCACCCCAAGCCTGCCAATCACCTCAACTGCATTCGATACTCATTAGGGGTGCATCCGGCAACCTTCTTGAACAGACGGCTCAAGTGATGGGGATATTGAAAACCAACTTCATAAGCTATCTCGCTGACAGTTTTGTTTGTTCCCAACAGCCGGTCTTTCACTTTGCTGATTATTGCCTGGTGAATGTATTCGATGGCCGACTTTCCCGTCTGCTTCTTAACAAGGTCGCCAAAGTAGTTGGCTGAGAAATGAAGCTGGTCGGCGCACCAGGCCACAGAGGGCAATCCGAGCTCTATTGGCTTCCTGGAGTCGAAATATCCATTCAGCAAAGCTTCAAACCTTGTAAGGACATCAGAATTGATAACCTCACGGGTTGCAAATTGCCTGTCGTAGAAACGAAGGCAATGGTTAAGCAAAACTTCTATGTTGGAAATAATGATGCTGCGGCTGTGCTTATCGATAGGGTGGCGAAGCTCCTCCTCTATCTCTTCGAAACAATTGAAGATTGTCTGTCGCTCACGCTCCGACATGTGCAACGCCTCATTCACTTCATACGAAAAGAAGGTGTATTCCTTCATCTTGCGGGCAAACAACGTACCGCGTATCAAGTCTGGATGGAACAGCAACGCATAGCCTTGCGGGTGCAGGGTCTCTCCGTCATCATCGATACCTCCCACTTGTCCCGGGGCAATAAACACCAGAGTTCCTTCCTGGTAGTCATACTTATTGCGCCCGTAAGAAATGGGGCCGTGTATTTTCTCTTTCAAGAAGATAGCATAGAAACCGAAACATTTGCAACGGTGCTTCAAAACCTCCACCTTGGAAAAATCGACTATGCCCACCAAGGGATTCAGTGTTTCCAGTCCCAGAAACTCATTATAGTCGTTGATTGTCTGCAAGTCTAATATTTCACCCATGCTTTTTCACCTTTTTCGTTTTACTGCTCAAAAGTACGGAATTATTCCCAAAGCCAATTAAGTTTTGCAACCCATTCTGTAAAATAGGTAGGAGATTCTGTGAAATTGGTTCGCAACGCTTCGTTTGCAGTGCTGTTCGCCCAAATTGGTGCATCAATCTGTATTTTATGTATAAGCAAAAACAGCCAAACAGTATAATTTTGCACACGAAAAATAACACATCAACAATATGAATACATTCATAAGATTTCTTAAAAACTGGACCTTGCCTATCGGCATGACATGCGGCGTGATGGTATTTATGGCATTCCACTATATACCTCAACTGTCGCCAATCAAGCCCGAAGCCCAACAAACAGCCGAATTTCTGATGCCGACAGTGCTTTTCGTGATGCTGCTGTCCACATTCTGCAAAGTCAATCCCCACGACATGCGCCTCACCCGATGGCATGTCTGGCTTATTCTGTTCCAGATGTTGTCATGTCTGGCAATAGCCATGTTTCTGCACTTCCTCCCCTCATTCAGCCATACCTTGCTTGCCGAAGGACTGATGATTTGCCTCGTATGCCCGACGGCAGGTGCTGCCGCCGTGATAACAGGCAAGCTCGGAGGCAGCGAGACATCGCTCACCACATATACAATACTGAGCAATCTGGCGGCAGCAATAATCATACCGTTGGTTTTCCCCATGGTTGAGAAGCACACCGAGACATCATTTCTCTGCCAATTCCTCACAATACTGCGCCGTGTGTTCCCACTGCTCATATTCCCGTTTCTCATAGCCTGGGGACTGCGTGTGTTTTTCCCCAAGGCCCATGCTGCAGTCGTTAGGCATACCGGTGGCCTTGCCTTTTACCTATGGGGGGTCGGCCTAACGCTGTCTGTGGGGCAGACATGCCGCTATTTGGTAGACAGCCCGGTTAGCACCCACCTCAAATGGCTGCTGTCGCTCGTCAGTCTCGTTGCCTGTGCAATGCAATTTTTCATAGGGAAAACGGTTGGCGCCGCCTACGGCGAGCGCATAGGCGGTGGCCAGGGCCTGGGACAAAAAAACACTATCTTCGCCATCTGGGTATCATACACCTACCTGTCGCCGGTCTTGTCTGTTGCTCCCGGTACGTACATCATTTGGCAAAACCTCTTCAACTCGTGGCAGCTATGGCGCAAGGAGAAGCAAAGTGGCAAGAAACCTAAACGGCAATGACAAAGCCAACATCGGTTGCCAACCACTACCAGCCACAGACAATGGCAGCAGGTGTCGGTTGCCGCCCGCCACGGCGCCACGCTAACGCGGGCCGGCCTGCAGTCTGTAAAATGGGTGCAACGTTCTGTAATGCGTGTATGGTGGCAATGGCCATTGTTGATTAACTTTGCAACATCATATAACAACGTCAAAGACATATACATTAAATTATGGAGAATATCAAATTAAGAAATGGCGTGGAAATGCCAATATTGGGCTATGGCGTCTACCAAGTGTCACCTTCGGAATGCGAGCGATGCGTGAGCGATGCCATCAGCACTGGCTACCGCATGATAGACACGGCCCAGGCTTACAGCAATGAAGAGGGCGTTGGCAATGCCATGGCAAAAAGCGGAGTGCCGCGCAACCAACTGTTCATAGTCAGTAAGATATGGATTTCAAACGCTGGATATGAGCGCGCAAAGAACTCTATCGACGAGTCTCTCCGCAAACTAAAGAGCGATTACATAGACCTGATGCTTATTCACCAGCCATTCGGCGACTATTACGGCTCATACCGTGCGATGGAAGAGGCCTACAAAGCAGGCAAACTACGTGCAATAGGTGTGTCTAACTTCTATCCCGACCGTTTCATCGACTTGGCAGAGTTCAGCGAAATACCGCCTATGGTCAACCAGGTTGAAACCCATGTATTCAACCAACAAATTGTCGCCCAGCAGATAATGCGGGAATATGGGGCACACATCATGGCATGGGGGCCGTTTGCCGAAGGCCGCAATAATTTCTTCAACAACGAGGCTTTGGTTGAAATAGGCAACAAGCACGGCAAAAGTGCTGCCCAGGTGGCATTGCGATACCTCATCCAGCGAGGCGTCGTTGTCATCCCAAAGTCTGTCCACAAAGAGCGCATGGAGCAAAACATCGACGTATTCGACTTCACTCTCGACAGCGAGGACATGCAGCGCATACGCCAGCTTGACTTGGGCCGCAGTCTGTTTTTCTCGCATTACGACCCGCAGACAGTGAAATGGCTGGTTCAGTATGGCAAGAGCAAATGACGGCATGAGCCGTTTTCAACCCTCGGCCATGAGCGTGCCGCAAACCTACAGCCGGCCGGCCTAACATGCAATGGCACCTACAGCCGGCCCTGCATGAACGCTACAGCAACCTTTGCCACGCCACCACATGCCCCCGCTTCACTCTCACAGGCAATAGTAAATTTGGATTAATACGGATGATATGGCCTTCGGCGGCATGTTCCGCACAACAAAAGCTTGCCAAAGCTTGGTTAGATGGCTGTGCCGATGGCAAGCCGAAGGGGGGCCTAATGTGGCGGCGGGCATCGGCCGGGCTCAAAGGCGACAAAGCAACTTACTGGCACCGACAATGGCAAACAAACTAAATCGGAACGATATGGACAAAAGAAACAACAACGGAATATCCAGACGTACGGCCCTGAAACGGATGGCGATGCTCATGGCAGGAGCATCCTGTCTGGGCTTGCCTACCTTAACCTCATGTGACATGGAAACAAAGAAACGCATCATCTTGTATTTCACCGCTACCGGCAACTGCCTCTATGTGGCGCGCGAACTGGCAGACAAACACACCGAGCTGCTCAGCATACCACAAATGATGAAACAAAAGCGCTACACGTTTGAAGCAGATGAAATAGGCATTGTTTACCCGGTATACGGCCACATGCCACCAAACATGGTGAGAGAGTTCATCAACAAGGCACGGCTGACGGCAAGGTACAAGTTCGCCATACTGACCTATGGCAACCGCAAATGCAGTTCGGTGGAGATATGGGACGACATTTCGCGTAAAGCCGGTTGTGCCTTCGACTATATCACCACGATGATAATGGTCGACAACTGGCTGCCCAACTTCAACATGAACGAACAAATAAAGATTGACAAGCACATACCTGAAAGTCTGGACCGAATCACCGCCGACATCAACAGCCACAGGCGTTGGCACGAACCGGTCACAGAGCTGGAACGCCAACAACACGCCGGTTTCCTCAAATCATCAGGGGTGAACCCAGAAGTGGGCTTCAAGATGATGAGCCAAGAGGCGTTTGCCGTAACCGACTCATGCATAGGCTGCGGAATATGCACAGAGGTTTGCCCGCGCGGCAATTACACACTGACCTCAACGGGCGTAAAGACCGAAGGCGATTGCGAGTTTTGCTTCGCCTGCATACACAACTGTCCGCAGAAAGCCATTGTCTTCAAACAGCTTAAGGAAGTAAACCCAAATGCCAGATATCGCAACGAACACGTCTCGCTGTGGAGCATCAAAGAAGCCAACAGACAAAACAAACCCACAGAGTGAAGCCTGCGGAAAATACCAACTGTGCTAAATGGCGTGGCTGACACCCCCCAGCCCCGAGCCTCATTTCGACATGCCCAGGGCCCGAATGTCAGTATATTGTATGGCCGTCGGGCCGCGACGATGATGCCACAACGCGACAAAACGCCGCGAAAGGCCAGCGCACACTTGCCGCAAGGCACTGTTTTAGAACACAACACAACAACTTTACCAATATAAAATAACTGCAAATAAACAAAGGGCACCGCCATTTTGCATGGCGGTGCCCCCTTCTTTCATGCCTCAAAGCAGCAAAATGGGCACAAAATGTTTGTCAGGGCATTTACAATATGCCATGTTCGGGTTAAAAAGCACTAAATGAATGGTTTATCCATATTTTCATGCCTGTAAGGCATCGAGCCTTAAAACAAAATTCGTATTTTTGCAAACCAACCAATCAATGCAATGCGATGGAAAGACTTGACGTATTCGATTGCTCTGACATACTTATTGCAAGCTACTTCTCCGACGACCGGGGCTGCGCCCACGAAAACCGTGAACATACACTGATATACATTTGTTCGGGCATGCTCGAGATTGACGACAAGGGCACCAAGACTGTACTGAAGGCCGGAGACTGTGCCTTCATGAGACGCGACAACCGCATGTGGCTGCAAAAACACATTGTCGGCGGAAAGCCGTATCATTCTATCGTGCTTAAATTCTCGAAGCCTTTCCTGCGCAAGCATTACCAATCGCTCAACAAAAAAGCACTGCCCGATGATGCCAGGCGCGACAGGGCAAGCCTTAGAATCCTGCCCGGAAAACGCCCGGACATACGCAGTCTCTTCGAGTCGGTAGCGCCTTATTTCAATGCTGGTGTGAAACCGGCGGACGAAATACTGGAACTGAAGATGACCGAAGGGCTTTACATACTGCTCAATACCGACAAGAACCTGTATGCATCGCTGTTCGATTTCGTTGAGCCATGGAAGATAGACATACTTGACTACATGAACGAGAACTACATGTACGACCTGTCCATGGACGAGATAGCAAGCTATACAGGCCGCAGCCTTGCCACATTCAAACGCGACTTTGCAAAAATAAGCGACGTGACACCACGCAAATGGCTGATACGACGCAGGCTTGAGGCAGCCCACCGGCTTATACTTTCGGGCAAGGCAAATGTCACGGACGCCTGTTACTCGGTTGGCTTTAAAAACCTGTCGCACTTCTCCAAGGCATACAAGGCCATGTACGGCACGTCGCCAAAAAACGAAACCTGAGCCGGCCGGCAAAGCAGGTTGAGCCAAACAACAAAGCCGGCATCTGATGTTTGCATTACCTTTGCACCGACTATATGACTTAACAAAGCAAAGGAATCATGGACAACAAATTGAAGAACGTAAGCAAATGCAGCCGCCGCAGTTTCCTCAAGGCTACCGCTGCCATGGGGGCGGCACTTGCTGTAGGCCCGGCTGTCGACAAGGTAGAAGCAGCGTCGCGCGCCGTAACAGCCAACGGCAGAAAGGCAAACATGCCGGAGGGCACCAAATCAATTGCACACCGAACCCTTGGCACGGGCACTGCCGCCTTTGAGGTGTCGGCATTAGGCTTCGGCGTGATGGGCATGACTTACAACCGCAGCCAGCATCCCGACAAAAAACAATGCATCCGCCTGCTTCACGAGGCCGTCGACCGGGGCGTCACCCTGTTTGACACAGCCATCATCTACGGCCCGCTCAACAACGAAGAACTGGCCGGCGAAGCCTTGGGAGAATTCAGGGGCAGGGTCAACGTTACCACCAAGTTCGGCCACGAAGTTGTCGACGGGAAAGCCACCGGCCGCCAAGACAGCCGCCCGGCAACCATACGCAGGTATTGCGAAGAGTCGTTGAAGCGCTTGCGCACCGATGTCATACCGATGTTCTACCAGCACCGCTTCGACCGCAACACGCCTGTAGAAGAAGTGGCCGCCACGCTCAAAGACCTTATAAAGGAAGGCAAGGTGCTTCATTGGGGCATGTGCGAGGTAAACGCCGAGACCATACGCAAGGCACACGCAATATGCCCACTGACAGCCATACAAAGCGAATACCACCTTATGCACCGCGAGGTTGAGCGAAACGGGGTGCTCGATGTGTGCCGTGAATTGGGAATAGGCTTTGTGCCTTACAGTCCAATGAACAGGGGATTCCTGGGTGGCGACCTCAACGAATACACCGTGTTCGACGCCCACAACGACAACCGCAACACCTTGCCACGCTTCACCCCCGAGGCTATGCGGGCCAACTACCGCATTGTAAATGTGCTTCAGCGCTTCGGACGCGAATATGGCATGACGTCGGCGCAACTGGCTCTCGGGTGGCTTTTGCAAAAAGAACCGTGGATTGTGCCTATACCCGGAACGACAAAATTGGCGCATCTTGACGAGAACCTGGGCACATTGGCCTTTGCCCTTGGCAAAGATGAATGGAAAAGGCTCGAAGATGAAGTTACCGCCATACCGGTGACAGGCGACAGGTATAACGCCGAACAACAAAAACAGGTGCAATGACACAAAAGCCATGACCCCATTTTCCATGGCCGCCGGACACTTTCCTTGTTGCATGCTATGTAAATTTTTTATCTGCTGCCTACGCCATTGTGCCCTCCCGGCTGCCGTACGGGCTGCCAAAACGGCGTGTTTCATCTGATGAAACGGCCCTTTCGGCCTGCCCGTACGGCCTTTTCGGCAATTCGGTAAGAATGTGGCATGCGCGCAACCCAAACAAGCTGGCTGCCAGATCGTTGCAAAGCGGAAAGGCAAATGCATGCCGATACAAATGAAAATGGCCGTGTATGATTTTTTGATAAGGCAGTCAATATTCAGCACACAGCCCGAAACAAGCAGCATTGCGATAAAGCCACCATGGGCCAAAGCCAATGCCTGCCTTGCCGGCAGGCCATGTTTGGTGGCACGGCAGGCATTACCCGCCAACGTTCATCAAACCCGAAGCCACTTCTTTATGTTGCCTGCATGGTTGCCTGCGGCCATCGCCGATGGCACAGCGGGCTTCGGTTGAACATTGAGGCAGGCAAGATTCCAACAAGATTCTGCAGGCATTAGCTGTGCATGTGGTAAACGAAAAACACCCTTACGGCGGTATGGCCAACCGCTTTGGCATAGCCCTCAATATACATCGTGGCAGTTCAAATGTGCCATTCGTTGATATTGGTGTATCTATCCGTAATCTGTCTATGCACATGACGCGGCATTAACAGTAACTTTGCACCAGAAAAAACATCCGGTTGCTTACGACCACAACTTTATGTGCAGCCATATCCACCTGCCTCATGTGCGTAAACTGCATGTGCGGGTAACACAGCAGGAGATGGAAGCGGCAAGAGCAAGGGCAAACTACCGACATGGCACAACATGGTAAAGCTGGGCGAGGCTGTAGGCAACTGCCGCCTGAAGACACAAACGCTAACAGAAGCCTTGGCGGCACACGGCAAGCAGGCTTGGCCAAGAAAATGACTGAAGACAATAAACGATTAAAATAAAGACAAAATGAAAACAAAGATTATCACTCTCATTGCCCTGATCATGATGGGCGGTATGCACGTATTTGCACAAAAAGGCAAAACCCTGATTGCGTATTTCAGTTGGGGCGGCAACACGGAACATGTGGCCAAGTACATTGCCGGGCAAACCGGGGGGACGCTGTTCCGCATCGAACCCATGAAGCCCTACCCCACGGCATACAAGCCTTGCACCGAGGTGGCCAAGGAGGAAAAGGAAAACAACGCCCGCCCGGCAATAAAAAACAAGGTGGAAAACTGGAATAGCTATGACACGATATTCATAGGCTGTCCCGTATGGTGGTGGACGGCACCGATGATTATCAATACTTTCACGGAAAGCTACAGCTTCAAAGGCAAGACCGTGGTTCCGTTCTGCACATACGCCTCAACCTACCGCGACGAGACCCTCAGCAAGATTGTCGAGCTTACCACGGATGCCAACCACCTGAAAGGCTTCGGAGCTGTGGACAGGAACACGGAAGGCATAGATGAATGGCTCAAAGAAATCAACGTAAAGAAATAAATACAGGAGGACAAGCAAGTGAAAATGTTATTTCTGGCGGCATTGGCGTGCGCCACAATGGCACTCGGAGCATGCTCGGACAATGATGACAACGATGCGGCATCTGCCACAGAAGATGTGGTGCCGGGCACCAACCACAAGGTGCTCATAGCATATTTTTCAGAGCCGTTGCCCGACGGCACCGATGCCAACACATCGGCCAGCCGGGTCGTTGCCGGCAACAGGCTGTATGGAAGTGTGGAATATATGGCAACGGTTATAGGCAAGGCCACTGGCGGAGACATGGTCAGGATACAGACAGAAACGCCCTATCCTGGCAACTTCGACGACTTGGCGGCGCAGGCAGACAATGAGCGCCAGAACGGCATACACCCAACACTATCTACAAGCATCGAGGGCTTTGACAACTACGACGTGGTGTTCGTGGGATACCCAATATGGTGGTACCAAATGCCAATGCCAATGTATTCGTTCTTCGACAGGTATGATTTTTCCGGGAAAACCATCATACCGTTCTCTTCGCACGGCGGAAGCGGATGGTCGGGCACCATTGCCGACATTGCGGGCCTGGAGCCCGAGGCAACCATGGTCGACGGTTTCAGCACCTCGCGCAGCAACGTGGCTTCATCGGCAGGAGAAATACGCAACTGGCTCAGGGACATCAACATCATCGAATGACGAACGGCGGCCATGGCACACATGCCTATGCTTAGGCCCAATGGGCCTACCGGCGGCGGCAAGGTGCCAGTCCTGCCACATCCGCCGCACGTAGGCAAGCCGCAATGAAGCCTTTTCGCAACAAACAACAATAAACGGTAAAAACGCAACATGAACAATTTCACTTTCCAATATCCCGTACGCCAACACTTTGGCAAGGGGTGCGCTGAAAGCGCAATAAAAGAAGAGATGAACCACACGGGCACAAATGTGCTGCTGGCATACGGTGGCAGTTCGCTCAAACGAACGGGCTTGTACGACAAGATACAAGGCTGGTTGCACGAATGCGGCAAAAACGTGTTCGACTTTGGCGGCATCATGCCCAACCCAACCTATGCCATGGTGCAGGAAGGGGCAAAAATGGTGCGCCAACACAACATTGACTTCATACTGGCCGTGGGCGGCGGATCTGTCATTGACTGCTGCAAGATAGTGGCAGCACAGGCCAAGCTTGACGCAGACATCTGGGAAATGCAATACGCCAACCATCTGTTTCCGACAGAATTTTTACCTATGGGGGCCGTTGTAACGGCATCGGGAACAGGTGCCGAGCAAAACAACGGGGCTGTAATCACCAACACCGAAAAGAAACTGAAGCAACCACTTGTCGGGGCATACAACAGTTTCGCAATATTAGACTGCGAACTGACGAAGACCGTGCCGATGAAGCAAGTGGTCAGCGGGGCCTTCGACACGTTGAGCCACTGCATGGAGACATACATGGGCAAACCGATGGCCGACAACATTTCAGACGAAATCAACGAGGCTGTGATGCGGAATGTAATCAACAACTTGCGCGCCATCATAGCCGACCCGGACAACGATTTCGCCCGCGGAGAACTGATGTGGGCGTCGGCCATGGCCGAGAACAGCCTGCTGAAACTGGGCAAACAAACCGACTTTCAGTGCCACATGCTTGAGCACGCCGTTGCCGCCTACACCAATTGTAACCACGGGCAGGGGCTGGCCGTAATACACCCTGCGCTGTACCGCCACATGCTGGGCGAAGGAAGCGAGAAACTGGCACGTATGGCCGAGCGGGTTTGGAACGTGGAAGGCAGCACCACCGAACAGACGGCTGCCCTCGGCATAAACGCGCTCGAGGCATTCATCAGGGAGATTGGGATGCCAACCCGCTGGGCGGAGCTGGGCATAACAGACGAGAAAGTGCTACGCGCGGCCGCCGACACATGCTTGCTGATGCCCGGCTGCTGCAAACAGTTTTCAAGAGACGAGCTGTTTGAGGTGCTGAAAGAATGCATGTGATGACATGCCGGCGCCTATGCAGCCCGACTACCACGCCGCCACGGTGAGCCCGGACAAGGCGAGACCGTAGGCGACAGCCACACCGATGGCAACGCCCAGAGGCGCAACGCCCGTAAACAATAGACAATGTAACAAATGTGTATAAACATAATATGTATTAAAATGAAAAGGATTTCTACATTATTCGCATTAATATCATTGCTTGCCATTTGCGCAAATGCCCAAAACAGTTATTTCGAAGGTGCCCGCGTATTGATAGCCTACTTCTCTTGGAGCGGCAACACGCAAAGGGTGGCCGAAGAGATTCACAACATCACCGGCGGCGATTTGTATAGAATAGAGCCTGCCACGCCATACCCTGACGACTATACCGAATGCACTGAAGTGGCCTTGGCTGAGCGCGACAACGACGTACGCCCCGCAATAGCCGCGCCCGTGGACAACATGGACGACTATGACATCGTGTTCATAGGGTGCCCCGTATGGTGGCATACGGCACCGATGATTATGTCGACATTTGCCGAAAGCTATGACTTCAGCAATAAAACGATAGTTCCTTTCTGCACTTATGCGTCGACGTACCGCGACGAGACACTGCAAAAGATAGTAGACTTGACTCCAAACTCAAACCACCTGACTGGATTGGGGACAAGGAGTGGCAGCACGAGTGGCGTAAGGAACTGGCTCGAACAGATTGACGATGAATGGAACAACAACATACAGTCGGGCATCAGCACAGCCAAAACGCCCACGGCAGGGAGCGATGCAAAGGTGTACGACATGTCTGGCAGGATGGTGACCGACGACAATACCGCAAACCACAAGATTTACATCATAAAAAAAGACAACCGAACTGTGAAGACAATGACAACAAAATGACTACCTGTCATAAACCAAACTACAAAACATTATGAAGCATTATTTACTTGCACTGTGCCTTTTGGCCTTACCTTTCTCGGTCGGCAGGTCACAAAACCCGGCCAATGTGTATTTCACATCAGAAATAACCGCAGAGTCTCTTCTACGCATATACCACTCGCTGGGCATGGAAGCTACAGGGCGCGTGGCTGTAAAAATCAGCACAGGCGAGTCGTCGCGCACGTATTATTTGCGCCCTGAACTAATCGGTAGCCTGGTGAGAGAGGTCGGGGGAAATATCGTTGAGTGCAATACGGCATATACCGGCAACCGCTCAAACACAGAAAGCCACCGCAGGGCCATTGCGGAAAGAGGCTTCAACGACATTGCCACTGTCGACATCATGGACGAGGACGGAAGCCTGGACATACCCGTCGCCGACAACACCCACATACAGTTTGACCGTGTGGGCAGCCATATTGCCAACTATGACTTCCTTATCAACATCTCCCACTTTAAGGGGCACGCGATGGGCGGCTTCGGCGGTGTGCTGAGAAACCAAAGCATCGGGATGGCTTCGCGCGAGGGCAAGACACTGATACACACTGCCGGCGACTACGAGAACCCCAACCAGGTATTCAACAACCGGCAAGGTCAAGACGCCTTTCTCGAATCGATGGCTGCGGCAGCACAGGCCGTTCACAACTATTTCGGCGGCAGGGTGATATACATCAATGTGATGAACAACCTGTCGGTTGACTGCGACTGCGAAGGTAGCCCTTCGGCACCACAGATGCGCGACATCGGTATACTGGCCTCGCTCGACCCCGTAGCCCTCGACAAGGCGTGCCTCGACCTTGTGTTCAACCACCAGTCTACGGCCAACGATGACAGCAGGCCGCTGATACAACGCATCAACCGGCAGCACGGCACGCACATTGTTGAATATGCAGAACAGATTGGCCTTGGTACGACGGCCTACAACCTGATAGACATTGACGAAGAAAGCGGCATACACAATGTGGCCGATGAAAACTTAAGGTATAATGTGTACACCACAGAAGGGCTGAAAGTGCTCACCAATGTCAAAAGCCTCGGTTCACTGAAACCCGGTATCTATATAGCAAACGGGAGGAAACAGACCGTAAGGTGAATTGCAACCGATATGAATGGGCCGGCAGAATGCCGCCCGGAATGTTTATAATCCATCCCCGCCCGCTTTCGTTGCCAATGGTTGGACAAACTGAAAAGACAGTCCTGCCAAGCCACAACGAAAGCGGTTTTTGGTTTGTACCAATCACAAATGCAAAGAAACGGACACACAACAAGTGTGTGCATTGGCTGCCGATGAGGGGATGGGCACTGCCGACGGCCGACGGATGATAAAAAAAGACAACACGTTTTTCACCCCAACAGGGCAACATTACGCATAGCTATGGCATCAGAGCGCACCGGCCATAACGCCACAATGGATGTACAAAGGCGTGCGCAAGCAGATAAAACAAGTGAAACGTTAGGCTTTTCCATTAATTATTTGTAACTTTGCCTTCACAACAAACACAACGACACAAATGATTAAGATATATGGAATGGCAACCTGCCCAGACTGCACATACGTAGACGAGCAGGTGAAAGGCAACGGTAAGTATGATGTGATAGACATTGGCGCACACGTTAAATACATGAAAGAGTTTTTGCGTTTGCGCGATGCAAATCCGGCGTTTGACGCAGCCAAGCGCTCGGGAGCGGTGGGAATACCCTGCTTCGTGCTCGAAGACGGAACGGTGACGTTGAGGCCAGAAGATGCAGGCTTGCGTTCGCGCTCAAACGAATATGAAGGTGCTGCATGCAGCCTCGACGGCAGCGGTTGTTGAACAAGACAGGTTGGTTTGCATATTCACTATCTATAAATAATATTTTGGGGCATGAACAATGCTGACAAACCAAGGTGCAGCTGGTGTAACATGGACAACCCGGCTTACGTTGCATACCACGACGAGGAATGGGGAGTGGCTGTACACAACGACAACAAGCTTTTCGAGATGCTGCTGCTTGAAACATTCCAAGCCGGACTGTCATGGGAGTGTGTCTTGAACAAACGCGAGGCTTTCCGCAAGGCGTTCGACGGTTTCGACTACAACATCATTGCCAACTATGACGAAAACAAACTGGCAGTACTGCACAACGACAAAGGCATAATACGCAACCGACTGAAAATTAAGGCTGCCGTGACCAACGCCAAGGTCTTCATAGGCATTCAGCAAGAGCATGGGTCGTTCGACAGATATATCTGGGAGTTCACCGATGGGAAGACAATTCATGAGACAGGCTGTGCCACATCGCCCCTGTCTGACCGAATCTCCAAAGAACTTCGACGATTGGGCATGAAGTTTGTTGGTAGCACGATAATATATTCCTACCTGCAAGCCATAGGGATAATAAACTCACACGAGCCTACGTGCTGGTGTGCCAAATGATTTCCGCCAAACAACATGGCTTGCCCAAATGGCAGTGATGGCGTGATGGACAGACAGAAGTTATGACACGGGGGCATAACTCTTTGATTTCCATCATGCTCTCACTCTCCACATGAAATATGGGATGGCAGAGATAAACACCGCGCGGGCTTCCAGGCATTGGGCCGTGGAACCAGCACCGTAAACTCAGCCCGGAACGCTCGCGTTGCAACGCGCATCTATATAGCTTTTGTTATATATCACAGAGAATACATAAAGCAGAGAAACAAGCTATGGGTCATTCGTTTTTCAGGATAAAAATCTGATAGCGAAACATTCTCGACGTTTATAAAACGTCTGGAAGAATAGATATCCAGGTTGGATATGCCATACCCCAACCCAATTGCAATGTCGTTGAAACTAAGATTGACACCTCCCTTAACGCTCCAAAATATCCATTCACCCTTATTTGTAGATTTATATTTTGACTTGCTGCCAAAAGTGTTATAATTGAAATAATCAATATACACACCTGTATGAGGAATCAGAATTTGCGCTCCACATTCGCCCTGAAAGGATATTGCATATTTGCTTAATTTAAACAAAGACGGTGTAGACAATAGAATTGAAGGGCGCAAATAGACTTTTCCTATCTCTTTGTCCGACTCACTTAACTTCCAAGAAGTCCACTGCCCGGAAGCTTTACCGTGAGGAAGATAGTCATTGTACCATTGATTGAAATAACCGATTCCGCTACCAATACCTAAATATGGAAGCAGCATATAATGATATGAAAACTCCCCATCATACGCATCATTAGTATTGAGTCCTGCCGTAAATGCAATGCGCGACCTTTTCATCGATGGTTGAGCATAAGAGCAAATATGCAAAAGAAGCAATGTTACAATATAAGTAAACTTTTTATGCATGTCTGTGATTTTATGTATAAACCGCTTAATTAACACTTACCTGGAAAAGAAACAATTAAATAGCCGGACCATCGTTTGGTATTACCTGTTTCTATTCAGACTCTTTTATGTTCTGCGACACCCACATTCCGATGTCCTGCTTGCCCAAAGCCGCAGCCATCAAGTCGGGAAACTTGTCAGGCGTACAGGCAAAAGTCGGCACCCCCAACGATGCCAGGAACTCTGCATGATGCTTGTCGTAGCTCGGAGCTCCATCATCATTCAAGGCTGGCAGCACTATCAGCTGAACCCCACTGGCTACAATGGAAGCGAACCGTTTGCGCATCTCGATGTCATTGCCACCTTCGTATAGGTCGGTCACCAATACAAGCACAGTATCCTGAGGCCGTGTAATGACTCCCTGACAATATGCCAACGCACGCGCTATGTCCGTGCCCCCACCCAACTGCACGCCAAAAAGCAGATCGACGGGGTCTTGCAAGTCGTCGGTCAGGTCGACCACAGAAGTATCAAACACCACCATGCGGGTGCTCACCGACGGTATCGATGCAAGCACCGAGCCAAATATGCCGGAGTAGACAACAGATGTTCCCATGGATCCACTCTGGTCAAGACACAGTATGACATCTTTCAAAGCCCTGCGTTTACGGCCATAGCCTATTCTCACTTCGGGTATTATTGTCTTGTAATCCGGTTGATAGTTCTTGAGGTTCTTCACTATGGTTGTCTTCCAATCAATCTCCTTGTAGCGCGGATTGCGGCGCCGCGACGAACGGTTTAGCGCTCCCGTGACAGCTTGCTGCATAGGCGACGACAACTTGCGCAGCAGCTCGTCAACAACCTTGCGCACTACCTGGCGTGCCACTTCTTTGTTTTTTTCGGGGATGGCACGCCCCAGCGACATCAGCGTTGCAACGAGATGGACGTCGGGAACTACCGTTGCCAGCATCTCCTTCTCTGTCAGTAATGAATCGATGTGCAAACGCTTGATTGCATCACGCTGTATAACCTGGACGACAGTCTGGGGGAAGAACTCCCTGATATCGCCGAGCCAGCGGCTTACCTTCGGGGCCGAAGCCCCAAGGCCGCCACGCAAACCGCCATCGTAGACGGCTTCAAGCGAACGGTCGAGACGTTGCTCCTCGACGGTCAATGCTACACCTGTACCGTCGGCCTCATTGCCTCCGAGTATCAAACGCCAACGCTTTAAGTATTCAGATTTCATATTACAATAAGATTACTTTATCTCCAATCCCAACAAACTACATACCAACGGCAATACCTTTTGCGCTTCGGCATCGTTGCACGAAGTGCCGACAGAAACAGACGAGGCCTTACTGTTTTCTTCATACCCCCTTGCCTTCTCGCCCAGTTTGCGGCGTTCAACTGAAGTAAACAGACTGAAGGTGCGCCTGATGATGGGCAGAAGTTCTTTAAAATCGGCATCAGACAGATCACAAACCCAGCCATTGACCAGTTCCCACAAGTGGTCATCAAGCAACAGCAGCGACCCCGACGACCGAAGGAATCCCTCGAACCAGTATGCAATATCGGCCGTGGCATTTCCAACAGAAGAGTAAAAACGAAGTGCATCGTGCATCCGTTCATGCGAAACGAGACCTTTGTCATGAAGCAGCCGTGTAGCGTAACCGGAAAGCAACGGATGGACATTTGACGCACTTCCGACCTTGCCAAGAAACTCACACCACATGGAATTAAGCTCACTGTCGTTCAGTGTGGCAACGGCATAATCTGTTGCAGCCAGATGTTCAAGCAAATCTGAAGCAGCATCTTCGTCGATGTTGATGCAGACAAGTAGCCCACCTGCCAATATTCTGGCTATCATGGCCTGCAACATATTGGCAACCTGAGAGAAGTCAAGGTTGCGCACATTGCCATAGCGCACAATGCCCACAAGGTCGGGCACGGCTTCCAGCATCTCGACAATGTCTGTAGAACCGGCCGACAAACCGTCAAGTCGTGTTGTCATAGCCCCAACGACATCGGGCAAGTCGGCAGGGATTACCAAGTTCAACAGATGGGTCAATTCAGGCATATAACGTATGTCTTCCATACGGTGCAACAGATATTTCTGCACGGCCTCATGCAGAGTGTTGCCCCATATTGCCCTTTCAATTATGCAGACAATATGCTCCGGCTTATGGTATAGCGTCCATCGCTCCTTGAATGTTCCCTTTCCTTCTGCCACACCCAGTGTTGCCCAATCTATTCCGAGCAATGAAAGCCGATGGAAAAACAGGCTGCGCTCCAAGTCGTTTGGCTTGCGAAGGTCGAGCGTAAGTTCCTTTATCTCGGCAGTGAACGGCACGCGCAGACGCTTTTGCAGGCGCTCGACATCAATAAGCAACGGCACCTTTGGCACAGCGTCGGGCACATGGCCCAAACGGTCGCCTACAACCATCGACTCGCCGATGAGCCTCAGCAGAATGTCATCGCCAAAGCCCATTACAGCCACAACAGCCTCATTGTATTCGGCGAGGCTCGGTGAGGACAGCCCCCGCAACGCCGCCGAAGCCTGGGCCAGACGCACGGCCTCAATGACATGGGCAACGGAAATGTCCATGTTCTTCTCGCGAAGCAGGCCGGCCACACGGCTTACCCATAACGTGCCGTCGTCATCAAGATGCTTCCACATGTAATCATACCATCCCGGCGACGAGATGCCGGCACCGTATCCGCTACGCAACATGAGCCTGTCGTATGTCCATGGAATCCAAGTACATTCAACCTTAACCTTTGAAAGACCTTTAAGCAACTGATTGTCGTCCTTAACCTTAGCCTGACATGCCAATGCCGGCAAATGCCACGCTCCGCACACAACGGCAATACAGCCAAAGCCATCTTTCTGTGCGGCGCGAAGCATACGCCTCATCCATGCCTCACGGATAAGGTCACGATGTGAAGCGTTGTCGCTGTCGGCCGCACCACGCAGGGCTGTAACGGCCTCTCTGACAGCATCGAACACACCGGTGTTATCGCGCCGCTGCTCGATTGTCATGTCCCACCATGACTCTCCATCGGAAAAACCGGCTGCCACAGCAAGCAGGTCGAAGGGGTCGGACGGCTCTTCCGCCTGCTGTGCGCCATCGTCAGACATTGCCAACGAATAAGACAACGGCATGTCGAAAAAGCGCAACTCAACATTCTCACGCAGCGCATAACGCATCGTTTGCCATTCCGGCGAAAATTCTGCAAACGGATAGAATACCGCACGCTGTGGTGCATCAGGCTGATAGCCCAACAGCGCCACCGGCGGTTGCATTCCGACATCGCCTACAAATGGCATCATGGCGTCAGCCTCGGCCGGTCCTTCGAGCAGAATCAAGTCGGGGCGCAATTGCTCCAGTGCCCCAACTACGTTACGGCACGACCCCGGCCCGTGGTGCCTTATTCCCAATAGATGAACGTCTGCCATATCATTATCAACTATTTTTTTAACAAGCAAGGCCACCTACATCATCTCTCTTGACGCGCGGTAGATATCTTTCCAGCCGTCACGGTTTTTGACCACGGTCTCCATATACTCCTGCCAAACCACCTTGTCTTGTACAGGATCTTTCACCACGGCTCCAAGTATGCCCGAAACGAGGTCGGAGGCATGTATCTGTCCGTCGCCGAAATAGCCGGCCATGGCCAAGCCGTTGTTAACCACGGAAATGGCTTCGGCCGTGCTCAGCGTACCGCTCGGTGACTTCAGCTTTGTCTTGCCGTCTGCAGTGGCTCCCTGGCGCAACTCCCTGAAAATGGTGACCACACGCCTAATCTCGTCCAACGCAGGCTTCTCTGCCGGCAGTTCCATCACCTTTTCAAAGCTTTCCACCCTGCGCCTCACTATGTCAACCTCTTCGTCGATAGTGTCGGGCAGCGGTAATATAACAGTGTTGAAGCGTCGCTTGAGGGCACTCGACAAGTCATTGACACCTTTGTCGCGGTTGTTGGCCGTGGCAATGATGTTGAACCCCTTCACTGCCTGAACCTCGCGGTTAAGCTCAGGTATGGGCAATGTTTTCTCTGAAAGTATGGTAATGAGCGTGTCCTGTACGTCGGAGCCGATTCGCGTCAACTCTTCGATGCGCCCAATCTTGCCCTCCTGCATGGCTTTCATCACTGGAGTCTGGACGAGAGCCCCCTCTGTGGGCCCCTCTGCCAACAGCCGGGCATAATTCCAGCCATAGCGTATGGCTTCCTCGCCCGTACCGGCCGTGCCCTGAACAATCAGGGTAGAGTTGCCGGATATGGCGGCAGCAATATGCTCACTCACCCAACTCTTGGCCGTGCCAGGCAAGCCATAGAGAAGCAAAGCCCGGTCTGTCACAAGCGTTGCGACAGCTATTTCCATCAAACGTCGATTGCCAATGTATTTCGGAGTGACAATAAAGCCATCCTTCAATGTGCCGCCCATCAAATAAGTGACCACAGACTGGGGTGACATTTCCCAGTTTTCGGGCACCGGGTAGGCCTCGTTCTTTTTCAATTCATGCAGTTCCTCAGCAAACTGCTGCTCGGCATGTTGCCTTAATAATGTGCTCATATCATTCAGTTTAATTATTGCTTTGCATAAGATAAGCTGCACTCAGGGATGTGCAAGCCAGCTTGCATTCCTCTCGTTTGCATTATCTTTGAATATTTTGTCTATCTCTTCTTTCAAGTCCATGCATTCCTCCAGCTTCATGCAGAATTCGCTGACAGACGGCAATACGCCCTGAGGCGTTTTGGGAGCCAGGCTGAATATATCTGGGCGAAGCTGCGGGTCAAGATACAGAGCCAGGCGCTCGGCTGTGTCTGAAGCGAAGCTCAGCCATCTGTTGTGGAGCAGCCACGACAACACAGCGCGCGAAAACCGTGGCCCCCACGCCTCGTAATTGGCGTCAAACCACGACCGTGGCACCGTGTCAAAGCCAGTCTGCTTGTCAATCCATTTTATTTCTTCGCGCTGGGCGGCTGTGAGCAACCCCACCATATCGGTCACCGACTGATATGATGCCGACTCCTTTATGGTGTAATAAGCCCATTGCCTGTCTGAATAGTTACAGATTGGCACACTAAGCTCGAAGAACTTGCCAAACGGACGTTTGCGAGCCAGCAAGATTGCGGCACGCTCCTCGTTGCAATCAAGCAGTTCGCACCAAAACGCCAATGGCATGCATTGTGCCAATTGTCGCAACACATACTCGTTGTCGTTCTCCCGCTTGTCGGGACTAAGTTCCTCAAAGCCCATCTGTTTCATCTCGGGAGTGAACTCAACTTTGCCGTACGACCACCCCAAGAGCCTGCCATATTTGATTTTCCCGCTGAGTATGGCCCGGCAGCGCATGACAAGCTGGGAATCGGGCATTCGGAACATGAGATTGCGCGCCGTTTCCTTTACCGCCGAACTGCGGTCTGTCTGTGAGACGTCAATCAGAAACTGTTCGTCGGCCTTGCCGAGGTTGACCTGCAAACAGGCAAGCAACTCGTTGCGGTGTGCGGCCGACTCATTCTTCCAGTCGCCCTTGAGCATCTCCAATGCAGCGACGGGATTGTCGCGTCTGCACGACCTCAATATTGATTTCCTTTCGCCGTGTGATGCCGTCGACCAAACCTCAGCCCCGTCGGCACTCGTATCGGAACATCCCATTAGCCCAAGCAGCCAA
>ENA-OPVK01000155-OPVK01000155.1-human-gut-metagenome-genome-assembly--contig:-NODE-155-length-56559-cov-7.592542_pt1 | contig 56559 bp, 55 predicted proteins | sample MGYA00241495_ERZ501982 | MGnify/ENA primary metagenome ERZ501982 (study PRJEB25962, sample SAMEA2042002) | human gut metagenome | biome: human gut; feature: human-associated habitat; material: faeces...
TGCGAGCGTTGAGTGTTTGCATCATCCCGAAATCAGGATTCGCCCTCCGCATTGGCAAAAGCGAAATACATCAGGTTGGAGGCAGGGTACAAAGGGAGAAGCCTCCCCAATCCTTCCCGTGGAGGGGCTTCCTGTCCTGCCGACAATGCTATCGGGGTGAGTTTAATCTTATCCTCTGGAGTTATTGAGGGGACTGTAGCTTTATCCTCCGCCTTGTACTTCATTTCCACATCTGTCAGCAGGGGTACGGGCGGCTCTTGCGGCAAATTCCACATTTCCTTTTCTTTGCAACGGCTGTTGTGCATCATCACCTCGGTGAAGCGGTTACGGTAAGCCGCCGCACCAAAGCCGATGTCCGGGCCGTCAAGTGTCACACGGAAGAAACCGTCTTTGTCACGGTCGTATTCGTAATGCCCGCCGTCTGCCGCACGGGAGGTGGCGGCTTCGGGGGCGAAGGCGAACTCGAAGCAGGCGGACTTGAAGCCGCCCTGTTCGTTGAAGCTGAACAGGGCTTGCCCGCTGTCGGCGCAGGGACGCCACTTGCCGCTTTTCTGCCACTCGGTCCTGACGCGGAAAGAGGAAGCGTCCACCCGTTCCGTGTAGTTTTGGTATATGCCGTTGAACTCGCTTTTTGTTTCAGGCAGCTTCTGCCATTTCCCCGTCAGCGTCACCTCCTTCAGGGGCTTCATGCCCGTTTCCTCGTTGCCGAAGATGAACCACGCGCCGCGTTCCGCCTGCATCCCGAAGGGTGCGAAGGGTTGCGTGGTGTCCGCCTCGCCCAGTTCATTGAGGAAGGTGAAGTTACGGATGCCGTTTACTTCGACCGTTATCCGCACCTCGCGGAAGGTCAGTCCGTCCGCCCATGTCGGATAGTCCTTGTTGGCGTTGGTGGTCAGGATGCGAAGGGTAGGATATTCAGTTACCACTCCGTGCAGGTCTTGGGTACAAGATGCGGGGGTGATGCCATCCCTTTCGATAGTAAAACTAAACATAAGTTCATTACCGGAAAGTTCGCATTCTGCCCCGGCATCCGTCCAGCTTTCTGCCGTGGCGTATTCCACGGTGAAGCCTTGTTTCATGCCGCCTCCGGTCTGTGCCTTGTCCAGCACGAAACGGATTTCCACCTCGCGTCTGCCTTCCGCCAATACCAGCATGGGCGACTCTATCTGCCAGCCCGTGCGCAGTTCCTCGCCGCCGGTGAACAAGGTTTCGGCGGTCGAAGCGTCCTCGAAGTGCAGGGTTTGTATATAAGCCCCTCTACGGGAGGGGTTGGGGAGGCTGAGGGCATACGCTCCCACGCACCGCATCGGGCTGATGTATTCCCGTTGCATGGTCTTGTAGGTCAAATCCTCTCCTGCGGCAAAGGCAGTTCCTTGTGCCAGGGTGAAACCTTTTCCGGTCGGGGTGACAATCAGGTACGCATTGTCCGGCACCGCCTCCTTGGGGGCGGCATGCAGCACCTCCCGGCGGTAGAGTTCCGGCAGCGAGGCGAAACGGCGGTTGAAGGCTTCGGCGATGCCGGCGTAGTTCTTCAGGTGGGCGAGCAGTAGGGCAATGACAGGTTCCGTGTCGCCGCTTTCCAATGCCCGTTGCCAGTAGCGGTCGGCGTTCTCCTGTATGGTAGTCACGATGCGGAGCATCCGGTAGTAGCGGCGGTTGTCTTCGTCTGCCGTGCCTTGCAGGGCGTTTTTCAGGAGGTCAAGCAATTCGCGTGCCACTTCTGCCGCCGCGCTGTCCGTGCCGACTGTGGGCAGGCAGGCGTTCAGGTAGGCTTCCAACCGCCGTGCCCAGCCTTCCACGTTCCCCTCCAGTTTCCGGGCATAGCGTGCCTGTTCCGCCGTGCCCTGTACACTGGCGAAGGTGACTCCGTAGCCCGACAGCTTTTTGCGGCAGATGTCGGCAAGCACGGTCAGCACGTGGTTCTCCAGCAGGGGCGTGAGCGTGCCTTCCCTGCCTTCTGCGTCACGGTAGGGCATCTCCCGGCTTGCCCATATCAGGCGGTGCAGGAGGATGTCCGTGTCGGCGGTCAGCGGGCGGAGGTCGTCCAGCCTTGCCCGGTCTGCCTCGTAGTCGGTGCGGAGTGTGCCGCTATGTCTGGTCTCTGTTGCCATATATTTCGTTTTTGTCTGTTACTTATCTATCTTTTTGTCTTGACGGACTGGAAAAAAGAAAGCCGCCTGCCTCTTGCGGGTGTTCGCAAAGGGCAGGCGGAATAATGGAGTATATATATGTTCTGTTTATGAGGCTATTCTTTCCACAGCGGTTCTTCTTGCCAATTCGCAGGGAAGCCCATAGCCTTGATGTCTATCATCGGGAAATCTGCCAACAACTGTTGCAGGTGGCCTTTCATGTCGTTGTTGGGTGAAACGATGTCAACAAACCACTTGATGATGCAGATATCGAAGAACGTCCTATTGGGTGAAACCGAAGGACTTATCCATGGCCGTGACGGTTTCTTGGCAATCATGGGAGTGATAGGATTCTCTTTGTTCCACACCCTTGCATGATGGCAGCAGGTGTTTCTTGTCAATGTAATGACTGTCATCCACGAAATAAACACAGGCATCGGAAGTGAAAAGCGTGCCGCTATTTTCTTCCTCAACGCATTATCTGCCAAGTTTTCATAGATACGGGTCACTACCCCAAGCGGAAGTATTTCCACCAATATCCATGCAGGTGGATAGACATCACTGTACTTTTCCTTAAAATGCAGGATAAACTCTTCTTTGGAACCTTTCAGTTCCTTGTCTACCAACGCCATTGTCCGGTTGAATTTGTCGGCATTTGCAAACATTGCAGCATCTGTCATCCAAAAAATATTACCTGTTTCTTCTGCCACGGTGTTTGCCAATGCACTGCGCAGGGCTATCTCCACTTTTTCTATCTCGTTGAAGAGAAACAGCCGTAACTTCTTGTCAAAACGGTACAGATTGAGTGCGTCTTGGAATGTGCTGCCCTCTTTGTAGCGATGTGCCTCCTTGGGTATTTGCAACAGAGGATACAGATAGGCACTGAGCCGATAATAGCCGATGTTCCGGATGTAATGCTCCGCCCGCCCTGAATCCTCGATGTTCAAACCCCTGCCTTTCAGAAGGGCGATAATCTCAAAAGGATGTGTATAGGTCTTATCAAATTGAATACTCATAGGTATAAAAATAAAACGACCCCCGATTTGAGCATCGTTGAGAGGCTTGGGGGTTCTGGTGCTGCAAAAGTACAACTTTATTTTGAACCCACCAAACTTTTTGCAAGAGAAATGCGGGCTTAACATAAAAACATGCCCTTTGCCTCGCTTTCATCTATGATTGCTTCTCCATTATTCACTTTCGTGCATCTTTACTTTGCTCGGCAGAATGTGCGGGGCACCCTCTACGCTCGCTTATCGTAAAGATTCCTTTTTCCAGTCTGTCAAAGAACGCAGTCGCTTTAGGATTACAAATTCTTATATTTATTCGTTGTTGTGAAAATCTTTAACTTTCCAGTCTAAATGCAAAGTATCAATGATAATTTTATGTAAATTATCATTGGTAAAATTTCTTAACCATTCATTTTTTGCAATAGTGTAACTACTTTCTCCCTTGTCTGCAAATATTCCCCTAAGAATTACTTTTAAAGAAATATGTTCGCTTTTTGTAAGAGTAATGGCACTTCCTCCATTTCCAATAGGATATGAATGCACATTAGTACCAGCACGATCACTTTCAAAAGAAGGATTAAGATTATCTGTCTTTGGGTATGTTCTTCCAATGGTTTGTGCATTGTACGATCCATTTTTTATTTTACTTCTATTTAGTTCATTTTTGATTGCTTCGGCAAAATCTGATATTCCTTCGTAAAAATTGTATGATGATAGAACTATAGTATTCAAATCTTTACTATCATAAGCGTTTTGATCGTAAGCAATAAAATAATTATCTATATTGTGCCTATTACTAACATTCACAGTATAAATTGGAGTATTTGCTTTTTCTCTTTTTATTTTTAATTCTGTTCTATTATTCTTTTGCTCTGGAAAACCGTCCACCTTCCAGCATTTAAACATTTGCAATGGGAACAACATACAATGCTTCGTGCCTTTGTTCTTTACTTTTTGTATAATCCTCCTACTAACCTTCTCCTTATTTTGTCTCGCCTCGTACATACTCATTCATTTTTTAAGATTACTACTCCATTAAAAACTCATTGAAAAACAGCCGCCGTATGGGGAGACTACCTTGTTCTCATCTTGCTCCATCGGAGTGACATATTGACCAACTTGGAATATTTTGGGTTACAAATCATGACATTCGTGACCATCGGAACTTATTGTATAGTACACTACGAATTATTTAAATGTAACAAAATATTCAACCCTCCGATTATTTTATATCCCGCGTCTGCTTCAATTTGATTATCTGCTATAAGATTTCTAATATCATCTTTAGCAGTTCCTACGCTTTGAACGTTTATGTTACGGAAACTATCAACCAAATAAGAATGATTGTGACCGATAGCAGTGTAAACAACCCCATTTCTGTAAGCATGTATATGTGGCTCTTTCTCTCTTGTCGGAACATAGAATTCTCTTCTATTCCCATCTCTCCAGCTTGCCGCAATATTATCAAACAATTTGTAATATTCCTTACTGTCATATAGTTGTCTCTGAATGACATTTATAAGTCGTCCTCCGCTATCAACCTTCACCCTTTGTGTCACCCTATCGCCAGCATTATCAATCCTCCTACTAACCTTCTCCTTATTCTGTCTCGCTTCGTACATAACTCAAAAATGTTTAAAGATTATTACTTCATTAAAACCTCTTGAAGCAGCCGCCGGGCGGGTGTGCAGGGCGGCTGCCTTGATTCCCGTTTTTATCCGAACGAGCCTTCTCCGCCCTCTTCAGGCTCGGTGGTAGTACCGCCGGAAGCCGTTTCTTTCTTGCCCCGGTCAATGCTCAATTCCACCGCATTGGCGGCATCGCGCATCTTCTGTTTGGGCGTGAAGGTGATTTTCGGGGTCTTGAGGGCGTCTGCCACGGTGACCTCTTCGGGAGAATCCATCATTTTGGAAGGGACGGTGAGGCGGAACGAGCCGAGCTCGGCGAGATCCACGCTCATGCCCAGTTGCAGGGCTTCGCACACTACGTTGGAGAGGCTTATCAGCGCGTTTTTTACATCGCCTTCCGACAGCGAGGTTTCGCGCACGATACGCTCTACAAGCATCTTGTTCGTCAACTTCTGTTGCGATTTTACCTGTGCATAATACACTGTCTGCCCCTTGCGCTCGCCCACGGGCTGAACCTTTGATTTCACTTCAAAATCTAACATATTGCATTCGTTTTTGAGTTTATAAATAAGATTTGCAATACCCCATGCATGACCCCTTCAGGTACCCCATGCATGGGGGATTATGATACCCCTTGCATGGGGTATTATTTCTCATTCATATCCCTCACCTCCACCAGTTCCAGCTCGCAGTCCGATGTATCGGCGGAACGGGTGTCGAGAGCATTGGTACTGTTCACCGTGAGGTTGAAAGTGTAGGCATTCCCAGCAGAAAGGTTTCCTTGTATTCCGAGGGTTCGGGGAAGATAGACCCATTTCTCGGCATTATTTTCGCCCACCTTTACCCTCATAAATGGAAGATAGCCAATGTCATTATTATAATAGAAGGCTGAAACAATGGCTGTATAGGTATTGTTGGTTACCAACGGGATTACAGCCAAATAAGAAGAGTTTCCAGAAGAAACACTTGTTGGAGTATTAGGTGTATATGAGAAAAATCTTACTTCATTGATGGTTTCGGATGAAGTGATGGTTACAGTAACCTTGGCAAGCCTATGCTGTAAGGTCAAATCTATCGAGGGGTTGCCAATCGTAATTTGTCCCGATGTCATCCAATCATTTTGGGCGAGTTTGCTCATTGAACTTTGATCGACGGTACCATCCAACCAAGTAGGTATATCAGTGTGATAAATAGCTTCAACTTGATTGTCATGCTGAAATGAAAACTCGGATGCAGAAGCCGTGGATGGCCACCACGCCTCCGCTGTGGCAGGCAATGTTATTGTACCAATTTCGGGTGATGTGTTCCAAGTGTTGGAACCATACGTTAATGTATATTCAGTGGCAGTTCCACCATAAGGCGTAATGCTCATCTTTATTTGGTCATTATCCTGCCACGCCCAATCATTCCCGTCATTCATAGTGGCGCGTGTAATATTCACCTGCACAGGCTGTTTTTCCTCGCTTTGCAGCAGTTCGTCGCCTTCACTGCTGCACGCTGCGAAGAGAGGCAGCAGGGCAGCCAGTGCCAAGGCTTGTATTAGTTTCCAATGTTTTGTATTCATCTTATTCTCTTTTTTTATTTCGTTATGTTAGTTCCTTCGTTCAGATAAAACGGATAGACCATATTGTTACGGTTGTTCGTCCTGACGACCGTGTAGCTGACGTGTATCAGCAATACACCCTGTTCGGGCTGTTCCTCGAACGACACGTCCTCTAACAGGATGCGCGGTTCAAAGCGGGTCACGGCGCGGCTGATTTCGTTGCGCATCCGCACCAGCAGCTGCGTGGTGAGCGGCTCGAAGGCGTAGCGGCGCAGGGGGCAGCCGTAGTCGTAGCGGCAGACCCGCTCGCCGGGCGCGGTGCTGAACAGCACGTGCAGGCTCTCGCGGATGTCCTGCTCGTAGCGGGACAACTGTACGCCGGTGTCGGTCAGGACGGGCGGGAAGCTCCAGCCCGTGCCGAGGAAGGCGTCGTTGCGCAACAAGGTTTTCTGTTCGTCCATATCGTTTTATCCTCCTATCATTACCGTGGGGCACCCAGCCACTATCGAGCCGCCGTGCGCCGTGGTGTCGCCCATGCGGGCGGCGGGCCTGCCGTTTATCATCACCGTCGCCGAGCCTTTCACTATCGTGTCCGGCGGGCCCACGCAGACGCACATATCGCCTACGACGGCGGCGGGCATCTTGCCTATCAGTACATTCGGCACACCGGGACCTACTACCGGTCCGCCCACGTGCGGTATCGGCGAGGGAAACGCCGGGGTCTGCATGGGGCAGGTGTGCATGTCAGTTATACGTGCTGCCGGTGGCATAAGTTCCTCCTTTCTGTATTTAATTCTTCATTCATCATTCTTCATTCTTAATTTATCATCACCATCGCCCCCTTCACCGTAGTCTGTCCGCTTGCCGAGAGTTCCGCCGTGGCGTTGCCCTTGACGGTCGCGCCCACTTTGGCTTGTACTTTCACGTTCATGCCGTCCAGACTGATGTCGGATTTGGCGGTGCCGCTGATTTTCGAGGTGGCGTCCATGGTGATGCCTCCCTTGGCTGTCAGCTTGATATCTTTGCTGGACGAGAGGGTGATGCCCCCGCTGTCCATCTTGATTTCGTTCTTATGCTGGTCGGTCAGACGGATGCTTTTGCCGTCATCGCTGATTTCCAGCGTGTTCTTGCCCGGCGTGGCGACGGTGATGACCTTCTTTTCCTCGTCGAACTCAATGCGCAGCTTCTCGCGGGTCACTATCGCCTTCGTGTTGTTCTTCGCCTCGAACTCGAAGGGCGGCTTGTGCTTCACGCCGTAGAGCGAGCCGAGGACGACGGGATGCGTGGGGTCCTGGTTCATGAAGCCCACCAGTACCTCGTCGCCGGGTTCGGGCAGGAAGAAGGTGCTCATTCCGCCCGTGGCATACATCGTGGCGACACGTGCCCAGAGCAGCTTGCTCTTGCCGTCCAGCCATGGCAGTTCCACCTGTATGCGGTATTCCTTCTGCGGGTCGCCGTCTAATTTTTTCACCACCGCCGTATGCAGCCCTTGCAGTCCGGGCAGGAAGCCCGCTGCCGTGGGCGATACCACGTCCGGCTCGTCGGTGATGTTCAGGGGCGATACGCCCGCGCCCGCTTCGGTGAGCCATTCGTTGTCCTCGATGGTATGCGTCACCGAGCCGACGAACATATTGCCGTTGAACCGCTTGCCCAAGCCTTTCAGTTCAATCAGGCAGCCCGGCTTCACCTTTGCCGAGCCGTAGAAGCTGACGGAACCTTGGTAGCGTGCCAGCCCCGCCTTCAACGCCATGCCGTCCGCCCATTGCTTCAATGCCTTTTCCTCGGTGGGCGCGTCGGTCTGGAGCAACAGGCTGTCGCCCGCAGCGATGTTCTTCGGCTGGAGGTCGCCCTGCTTGTTGAGCGAGGGGGACGAAGCCGACACCTTGACCGCCTTCTGCGTCTTCGGACTCCACGACACCGCCTCGTATTGCGTGAACTGGTCGTCGGCGGTCAGTTCGAGGTCGAAGGCGGTAAGGTCTTCGCCGAAAGTGACGGTCAGCACGGGCGAGCCGCTGGTTTCGGGCTTCTTCACCTTTATCTTCGTGCCGTCGGCGAAAACAAACAGCCCGCAGGCATCGGCACGGGAGAGGGCGAAGTCCCAGTCGGAGCAGTAATACTGCACGAGCGCGGGGTGCTGGTAACCGGTGGCATCCACGTCCACGCTGCCGTAGTCCTTCAGCACCTCCTTGATGATGTCGCTGTCCTTCTTCTTCTCGAAGATGCGGTTCTTGCGTCCCTGCGTGGCGGGATAGGCGCAGTCGCGGCACTCCACCACCATGTACGAGCGGAAATCCTTGCCCGTGAGGATGCGCACCCCGATGATGCTGCCCTCGAACAGCGTTTCCTGCTTGTCCGTGTCGCCCGCGTCGAGGCGGATGGAGTTGCCCGGCTTGAACAGCGAGTTGTCGCTCTCGTCGAAGGTCTGCGCGTCCATGTTCCCGGCATTGAACTTCAGCGTCGCCTTGCCGATGCGGTTCAGCGCGAGGCGCACCGAGGCGGACACCAACGAGAAGGTGTCTTTCAGCTTGCTACCGTTCACATAGACGGAGCAGGCAAGCACACGGTCTTTGTTTATCGAACTGTTCATAAAGCCAAGCCCCCTCAACTCCCCCCGAAGGGGGAGCTTTTAGAGTTACTATTGTTATATCATTCTATTCATCATGTTTCAGCCTCATTTCTAAGCCTCCCCTTCGGGGGAGGTTTGGAGGGGCTACTTTCTTAACATTGGCAACAGTATCTCCGTCCCTGCTGGGATGTTCCTGTAGCCGTTCAAGTTATTAAATCTTGCGACCTGGCCCACGAGGAGCGGGTCGCCGTATATCTCGTAGCAGAGGGCGGCAAGTGTCTGCCCCTCTTTCAGCGTGACCAGCCGTGACACGTCGGGCGAGCGTTTGGAGAAGCGTGATTTCTCCTCCTTTTGGCTGCAATAGCCCGTCAGCGTCACTTTCAGTTCGGCGCGGAGCGGGATGCCGTCCGGGTCGAACAGGGTGTATTCCGTTTCCAGCGTCTTGAGCTGGCCGTAGAAGGTGATGTCGCCGTACTCCACCTTGACGAACGAGGGACGGTGCCCTTCGGTGTTGTAGTCGTACAGCCGCTCTTCCAGCGCGTCCACCAAGTCGTGCACGGGCTGCTTCTCGTCGTCGTCCTCCATGGCGTTGGTCATGTCGAAGAGGCACTCGAAGTAGAAAGTCTCCGGACGGTAGCGCACGTAGGCGTTCGACCCGTTCAGGCTGCCCAACTGCTTGTCCTCCGCATAGCGGATTCCCTTGGTGAGCTTCACCTTCGCCGGATTGACGGGCAACGCCAGCGCGGAATGGCTCTCGCTGCTGAAGTTCTCGTCCGTGTAGGATGTGATGGACATCTTTCCCATACGTTTCTTTAATTAAGAATGATGAATGAGGAATGAAGAATTACGTTCCTGTCCGGCAAATTCTTCATTATTAGTTCTTCATTCTTCATTTAATTCATCTTTCGTTCTTCCTTCTTGTCTGCCGCCGTGGGTCAGGCTGCCCGCTTTCACGGGCGGACAGCCTTTCCACTACGCGGTCTTCTATCCTGCGGAGGATTTCCTCCGGCAGTTCCGCCTCCGTGACGATGCGTCGCTCCACCACGGTGCGGACGTGCATTTCCTTGATGATTATCGGCATAGAGCTTAACGGATATTGGTGATACGTTTCAATCTGTTGCAAGCCATTACGATGCTTTCCTTGGACAACTCACTTTTCATGGAATCCAAACTGTCTAAATTCCATTGTATTGGATAGGCATGCGAACATAACCAACCGGCAAGCGGTTTACCGTCCTTGTTTAACAATTTAATGACCATATCAAAAGCCTTGATTTCTCTTGGACTCTTTTCTATATAAGTGAAACACCCATTAATCCATTCGGTAAACTTGTCAGACAGCGGCATCAACGGATGTCTTAGCGTGACGTTTCCATGTGACAATCCATTTGGAACTTGAATCTGTGTCATTTCATCGTTAGGCTTATTTTCTGTTTGTAACTGCATATTTAAGCCACTCACTTCCATGAATGATGCTTGAAAGTGTTCTTTGCCTCTTTGAAAATCTACACGAAAGTAGAATTGCACAGGGATAGTCCAGTCTGACGTCGCGTTACCAGCCATACCTCAAGCCTTTTTATTTCACATTGACACCTTCATGCGCAATGACTAAAGTCTCAATGGAGGTGGTGTTGCTGTCCGACTTGAAGCCTTCCACCGTGAGTTTCTTGGGCCATGCGTTCACCGCTTCCCATGTCTTCACCGGGCTGCCCGACTCATCCAGCAGGCTGACAGTCACCACCTCGCGCTGGATAGTGTTCAGCTTCACATTGTTCACCCAGTCCCACAAGGCTTTGTCGTCCTTGAAGATACCCTTTTTGATAGTCAAATCGCCCGCCTTTTTCAGTCCGGGCATTTTCAACTTGGTAAATACAGGGCTGTCACCCGCACGGTAGGTGATTTCGTCATACTCCGTTTCCAGTCCCGACACCTCGCTGCATGAGATGTCGCCCACATTGGATATGCTCACCTTGAAATAAAAACTTGGCAACGGCCACGCCTGTGTGCTTGCACTCTGTGCTGATCCATTATCTGCCATATTATTTTAGTTTTTAATTGTTACTACTTAAATTCTTAATTGTCAATTCTCAATTGTCCATTGTCAATTGCCATCAGCTTTTCTGCATCTGCTGCTGGAACGTTATTTCGATGAACTCTGCCGGACGGCTGATAGCTACCAGTACGGTGATGCGCAGGATGCCTTCCAGAATGTCATCGCCCGTCATGGTATCGCCTAGGCCCACGTGTACCTCAAAAGCCTCTTCGGGGGTAGCGCCGGCAAGACCGCCACGCTTCCACACGCTGCGCAGGAAGTTCTCTATCATGCACTTCATGTTGATCCACGTGCTTGCGTCGTTCGGCTCGAACACGTAGGCACGGGCGGCGTTCCTTACGGATTCCTCCAGGAAGCACATCGTGCGGCGCACATTGACATAACGCCAGTCCTGCGAGTTGCCGTCCAAGGTACGTGCGCCCCACACCTTGTTGCCTTCGCCACGGAAAGCGCGTATCACGTTGATGGCTTTTCCCGTAACGGGCACATTCAGGTTTTTCTGTTCCTCGTCACCTATGGTTTCCGTCAGGCTGTCAACATAGTTCAAAGCTACATTGGCAGGGGCTTTCCACACGCCGCGCGTATTGTCAACCATCGTGTAGATGCCCGCCATCGCAGCCGACGGGGGAAGACAGTTCAATGCTTTCAACACTCCTTTTATTGCCAGCTTGTAAATTGCAGAGGCATTGTAAAGGGCTTGGTGTAAGGCGGAACGAACTTCTGAGTTCAAAGCAGAGGGTATCCATGTCACACTGACTTCTTTGCTCTTGGTTTCATCATTCTCTTTTGTTTCATCTATCTTGGTAATTTCCCCTATTTTTTGTTGGCCATCATCGGGGTTGATGTCTCCCGAAGTAATACTCCCAAACTTGAACGTATGACCGTTTATTTTCTTTTCCTCACCTTTATTCAAGACTATCTTGCTTGGAAGAAAAGAATTTAAGATGGAAGGCAATGCTTCTTTTTCGCCAAATTTATCGGCATTCTTCTGTGCATCGCCTGTCCACGAGAACATGCTTCCGTCCAAATCTCTTTCACTGAGGACACTTGTATTCAGCCACGGATAGTAGGCGGCACCGTAAGCGAAGTACCCCGTCACCGTATTTTGGAAGTTCTCCATCCGCTTGTCAAGCGGGTCATTCGAAGTTTTCAGTGGCACGTCAAGGATAGCGATACGGTTGCCCATCTCGCCGCAATGCTTCATCATTTTCTGCTGGATATTGGGGCGTTGCCCGCTTGATGCGGCTTCAGGGACGACAATCATGGTCACTTCGCGTTCCAGTGTCAAGGCAATCAGGGCGTTCTCCACCATACCGTCATCAATGCCCGTGTTTCCGTCATCATAGGTGCCGACGGAAACTATGTAACAGGTTCCGCCGCCATTGGCAAAGAACATCACCATATTGTAATAGAGCGAATAAGGATGTTTGCCGTCCACGCAGAAGGCATAACCTACACGGACTTGTTCCGGGCTGCCATCATCCGTTGCGCCTTGAACCTTGACCTTGACTTCTTCCGTTTCCTTGCCCAAACGGTCGGCATACACAAACAGGCCTTCGGTGGGTTCCGGCGTTCCTCCGGCCAATTCCTTGTTTTCTTGAACCTGCTTAGGGGACAGGTAGTTGAACTTCTTTACGTCCACAGTGAATTCCAGATTAGGCGCGCCGCCGAAATAATTGTAAAACTCCGTCATTGACGAGATTTTCCACGGTTTGCCTTTCAAATCCTCTGTCCCGTTCAGGGCCTTTTCTGTGATACCGATGAAAGCCGGTATCGCGGTTTCGGCTTCCACTACGGAAGTGCCGAATGCGTTTTTCTCCTTGATGTAAACGCCGGGTGTCTTGTATTCGCCCATAGTCTTTCGATTTTAATTGTTCTACATATTGTTACTGTTCTCTAATTTTCAATAATAACAGATTTGCCGGAGGGTTTCTCCCGTTGTGTCAAGGAATCGTCCCGGTTCCGGGGGCGGTACTTGCGCAATAAGCACTTGGAGCGTATTGTCTTTCTTTTCCTCCTCCATTTCTGCCTTTCCATTACTGTTCTTCTTTTCTTCCTCCTTCTCCAGTACCAGCCGCAGCCTGCAACCGTATGCCGCACGCAGCGGAACGGGTGCGGTTGATACGAAGTGCCATTGGGGGGCATGGGCATCCATATTGGGACGGTTGTCCTCATTCTTCTTGCACACCTCGAAGGCTATTGATGTCTTCGTGTCCTTCAATGCCACTTTTCCCCGCGACTCGTCAACCTCAAGTTTGGACAGGAAAAGGTATTCCCACTTGAACGCGGGGGCATGGAACCGCAGTACGCATTCCGGAACTCGGGCATACTTTAGCAGCCCGCCGTCAATCCCCAGCTCTACGATGCAGAACGGTTCGCCGAAACCGCGCATCCGGCGGCGTGGGATTTTCCGGTCGCCGACGGTGATTTCTTCCACGACATCCCGGATGGAGGCAGCCACATCTATTTCCACTTTCGCTGTCGTATCTGTTTTCGGATTCTTATTTTTATCCTCCTCCAACCGGGGAACAGGAATGGCCAATGTATGCGCTTTCCTTATATTGAACTTCTTTTCCTTGTCGGTTTCGTCCTTTATGGCCTCTATCGGCGGCATCATCTTGGGCCAAACCGTGTAGTGCCAGGACTGCGGGTCGGCAACGGACATGCCCAATTCGAGCGGGCTGTCCTCAATCGTATGGCAGCCGTCGTGGACAAGTTCCCATTCACCGGATGCCACCTGCCGGAACAGCATCCCGTTGCGCCGTGCCTGCCTCATGCCCCTGTCCGTGAGGGCAAGCGCCAGCATTTGCGGCATCGCCAAGCCGGTGAAGTATTCATGCTCCACGCGGATGCGGTAAATGGTTTTATAAGTCTCGTCCATATATCCTTACTTTTATCTTGTTGTCACTTCTGTTCCTTTTGCGGTCTTTCCACTCGCCGCTATCTGTTCCTCGTCTATGGTCAGGCGGCGTATCTTGCACACCACCGACGGGTAATATTGCCCGCCCAGCAGCGTCCATACGTTGTTCAAGTCCTGCGTGGTGACGCTGACGATTTCTATCGTATAGTCCACGCCCTCCACCTCAAATTTCGGCACGGACTGGATGAAGCGCAGCGTGTCGCTAAGCACGGACAGCGACTCGGCATACTGGCGCTCGTCGAACACCGCCGCCAGCATCACGTTCAGGTTGAGCAGCAAGGGCGGTTGTGTCCGCACGTACCCGTCCTGCGTGCGTTGTACAGGGGCAGATATGCCTCCGGCGGTCTCGCGCTCTACGTTCAGCAGGCTCACCACCATTTTGTTGGGGCTTTCCTCCGTGGCGTTGCCTATCAGCCCCACCGTGGCAAGCCCTTCAGGGCGGCGGTGGAAGCGGCCGAGGTATTCGTCCAGCCGTTCGGCGTAATATGTCAGTATCTTGCGTATCATCTTCTATCTCATGCGTTCATTGTACCATGTCTGCAAAGGGGTTGTCTGCCAGTCCGCTCTATGCCCGTTGTCAATCAATACTTTCATGTCCTTTCAGTTTTTAGGGTTGAACTTAGGTTTATATGTTCTCTTGCTTCTTTCCATTTCAATGTTTATTCGGTGGTTGTCAAGTCATAGTTGCCACCGTTGCCCCAATCGCTTACAGTGATATTTTCAACCAACACTCTGCTCTCTTCCATGATAGTTACCTCGTAGGTATAGGAATGGCCTGCTTCCCAAGTAATTTCTGTTGATGAATAACAAGGATAGCTACGGAGCCCATTTTTGATGTCAAGATAAGGAAGCAAACTTTCATTATAAGTTTGCGGAATGACGAGTGCGGCAAAACTGGCGAGTGAAGTTTCGTTTTCGTCGGATGCAAGAGGTTTTGGACCGAGGTTGTAAGCCGTGATGTACCCTCTTGTGCTTCCCGGTGTCCAGTTGAGATAATTCTCGCTTATATTGTCCGTACTCACCGTGCCGTCCATAACAATATTGTTCATATATCCTATCGTTACACTGACGTCATCACTTCCGTACACAGGACCTACATTGCGGACATGTACCACCACTTTTGCCACTTGATGGTAGAATTTAAGGGCAATTTCCTGCCGTCCGCTTACGGTTTCCTGCGCAAAGAGCAAGTCGCTATTCGCATAATTGTCGCCAGTTCCTTGATTTCTTTGCACAGACCATGAATCGGGATGCTCTTCGCTATTGTCGCCATAATGCCAGGCACGGACAAGTTTGGTCTCGTTGTCGCTTAGCCAAGAAGATTGCTCGCCGCTCGTAAAGGTCAGTTTGCCATCGGTACTGGCTGTGTAAATTCCTCTCTTGGCTTGCGTCCAGTCGGGAGTTGTCGTATCGTCATAATTGTCTATCACCTCTACAATGACGGTTTCCGTACCTTCCCAACTGTTATCGGGAGTTGCCCGCGTGTCGGTTGTCGCATCCGCCATGACAGCAGTCAGCACCAACGGCTCGCTGTTTTCCGCAGGGCGTGTTTCGGTAAGGTCGTCATGCGAACAGGCAGATAGAATGCCTGCCAGCAAAAGGAGAATCATCCGTTTCAAGTCTGATAGTCGGTTCATATTACATGTATGTTTTTATGTTCTGTATTTGTGCCACCGGCGGCTGCGAAACCGCCAAGCTACACCTTTTTGTTCAGGCATATCTCCGTGCTTGCGCAGGATACACGGGATGGCTGTTGTTTCTTTTCACTGGAATCAGTTGATTTCAATTTTATCACCTTCACCGTTCGTCCAATCTTGTATTGTGCCGGAACTGATTACCAAGCCTGTCTTCTGAATGGAAATGTCGTAGCTGTAAGACGTGGATGCAGCGAATGCAGGGGTCAGTGTACCCGTGTAGGTCTGCCCATCGATGGTAGCACTAAAGGTCAGGCTGGCTCCTGTTTGCGGATAGAGTATCAGGCTGCATGTTCCGATGTTATTATTGTAACTAATGTAGTCGGTTATTTCCCAATTATCTGTCACCTCCCCGGTAGCAACCGCTGTTCCGTTTTCCGTGTTGAACGTACCGCTGTGCTTGATACCACTCAAGGAGTACGCGCCGCCTTCTACATCATTTGCCGAGAAGCCTGCATCGGTATCTGTCGTGATGTTCAGCACAAGGCGTGTCATCATGTGCTTGAAGCGGGCATCAGTGGTTCCATTATCTGTGTTGTTGAATTTTACAGTGGGGCTGTTCTTGCTTGCCGTTGCACCCGTTGCGAACATGAAGTCGAAGTTCTTTTGGTCGCTTTGGTTATCGGTTCTTACATCCGTTATTGTCACTTCTCCGTTGTTTTCTTGACTGTCTTCATCAAAAGGATAGTAAGCGCGGAAATATACCGTTTCGTCCGCATCTTGGAAGAAGATGCCTGATGACGAGCCGCCAGAGTGCGTGAAGTTGCCGTCGCCAGCGGTGGTAACATAGTGCATGTTGGTGTATTGGGTGAGCGTGGGTGTTCCGTCTGTTGGTGTATAGACCGACACGCCGATGGCATCGTTGGCTTCCCATGATTGCCCGAACGCACGTGTCAGCACGTCGTTGATGCCTGCGGTGATTTGCGCCGCTACTGGGCCATCATTTGCGCCCATGTTCTCATCGTCGCTGCTGCAAGCCGCGAAAGATAATGCGGTTGCCGCGAGGAATAAATACTTAGTTCCTTTCATCTTTATCGTTGTATATTTGGTTATTGTTCAAAATCTTTGTTTGTTTTATGTTTTGCCTTCGTCCAGCCAAGGCGATGCTTCCGTCCAGCCAAGGCTATGTCTCCGTCCAGTCAAGGCAATCAGTCGGCATTCACGTTACCACCGTTTGCCTCATCCCATCCTTGGATGGTGCAGCCGTCCACGGTGATGTCGGTCTTGTGCAGGGTCACGCTGAGGTTATACTGCCGTCCGGCTACCCATTCGTTCTGCGCATCTGTGTCACCGGCATCGACATTGGCGTCTGTAAAGTCGAGCGTTGCGCTGAACGACTGCCCTCCCGTAATGGCCGTGATGGGCAACGAGTTACTGAACACCTGCGGGAAGAGAATGAGCGTGTAGGAAACGGTTTCTGCTGCATCATCTTTTGACAAAGGTGCATTGTAGCCTGTTTCCGTGCTGTTCCCGGCAAACGTCCAGTCTGCCGTCAGGTTGTCACCCGTAGCGGTTGCCGTTCCGTCCGTCACGTTGAACGTGCCGTTGTACTTGAAGCCTCTGAGCGACAGCACGGCATCCTGCACTTCCTGATAGCTCACGTCATCGCCTTTCTGGATAGTCAGCACGAGTTTCGCCATCTTGTGCGCGAAAAGGAACTGCACGTTGGTGGTTGCCTTGCTGCCCGTCTGCCGCGACCAAAGGAAGTCAAAGTCGCTTTGCGAGGCTTGTGCCCGTGTATCGGCGGCAATGGTGGTAACGCCTGTCGCAAGGTTGTTCCACGGGTAATAGGCGGTGAAAGTCACAGGGTTGTCATCCTGATAGTAGATTTCATTGCCCGGAGTACCTACGGTGAAATCGCCGTTCCCACCTGTGGTTACGTACCGCACGTTAGTGTAGACCGTACTGCCCGATGTGCCGCTGATGCCGATGGCATCGCCTGCCTCCCATGTCTGGTCGAATGCGCGGGTATTCACCTGTCCGTCGATGGCGGCGGTGAACGTGGCTTGGGACGACCCGGTGTCAATCACGTTGTTCTCGTCGTTGTTGCACGCCGTCAGCACTGCGGCTGCCAGCGTTGCCATGAAAATGGTTTTTGCTTTCATTTTTTGTTTACTAATTTATCAACTCAAATTTGTTTGTCTTTCTCGTTAAGCTTTGTCAATGTGCGTCCGCATTGCCTCCGTCCGCCTGCTGCCAACCGTCTATGCTGCCGGCAAAGCCGCCCTCCACGGGAGTGCGCAAGTTGCCTGTCAAGGCAAAGGGTTCGGTACTGCCATTGAACCCGGCAAGGACTTCCGTCAGGTCGCTCTCAACGGACTGCGTGTCGCCGTTGCTGAAAGTCAGCAGGATGCTTAGCGTTTGCGCATCACCCATGATGCCCAGCAGACGCAGGTCTGCCGACACCTTGTCACCGCTGCGCGTGAACGTAGGTCGTGTGCTGACCGCCTCGCCGTGGAGCGTTCCGTTCCATAGGTCGTAGGCTTCCGCCACGCCGCTGAGCGTTCCCGTTATGCCCGTGATGCGTTCCGGGTCGCCCTCGGTCACGGTCAGCTCGAGGTGCAGGTCACGCACCCGTTGTACCACGTCGAGGTTCATGCGCAGGGTGTCGTCCGCCACGACGGTTATCCGCTCCGTGCCCGAATAGAGATAGTCCGGCAGGGGATTGATGAAGTCGGTGAGGGCGCGCGCCGTGCCATCTGTCCGCTCCACGCGGGCGATGCCGTCCGTCACGGTGAGCCCCTGCGGCGTGTTGTGTGCCAGCACGGTGTACTCGCCGGGAGGCAGCGGGTCGGAAACGGTGTAGTGCCCTTCCTTGCCGTCGGCGGTCGTGCCGTCAATCTCTACCGTATAGTCTTCCCCGCTTGCGCCCTGCGGCAGGTCGATTGACACTGCCACTATGCCCTTGTCCGGATGCGGCGTGTCGTGCAGCTCGTCCTTCACGCATCCGCCCAGAGAGAACAGCAGGGCCGTCGCCAGAATCGTTGTCGTATATTTCCTTTTTCTTGTTTTCATATCCGCAGGATGTTTTTCAGTTTACCGTACCGGCTTGTCCCCGAAGCGGTGCGGCTGCCCGGCGGAGCGTACCGCAGGCGTATCTTCCTTGCCCGCCTCGCCCGGAATGAGGTAGGCGTGCTTCAGGGTGTACTGGATGCGCTCCACCTGGTCGGGCGTGATGCCGGCCATGAAGCCATACTCGTAATCCATGATGTTGTCGGAGAAGAAGATTTCTCCTGTCGCGGCATCCGTGCGCGTATATTCGATGTTGCCCTGCGTGGCCTCCAGATAAGCGTCCCGGTCGTACCAAGGCGTATCTTCGCAGTAGTCGTCTCCCTCGATATAGACATGTTCCAATCCAAGGAAATGTCCTGCCTCATGGGCGAACGACATCACATCGTTGGCCATCGTCATCGCCCGGGTATTCAGGAATATGCCTGAGACAACACCGGGCTGGTACGGCGTTTCGCATCCCTCCATCATCTCGTCTTCATCGAAGTAGGGGAAAAACGAGAACCCGGCGAATATGCTGTACTCGTCCTCGTACACATTATTGATCGGGCTGACCCACACATTGAGCGCATGCTCATTGTCCCATATATACCGGTCGTCAAGCTCGACGTTCGCGTAATCTATCTCCACGGCCTCCTTCTCGTGGACGATGCCCGGTGTTTCAAGCGGCGTACCGTCGGGCTCCGTGGTGGCGGCTACAAAGCGCACGCCGGTCTCTGTCTGCCCGGGGAGGTTGAAATAGTTGCTATATACATAATTGGCATAGTCCAGCTGTTCCCTCACCATCCAGTCCTTGACCGGATAGTTGCCTTCGGCATCCGGGAAGAGGTGGAAGACCACGGGAATCTCGTAGGCGTCGGGGTTCTCCGCCACCGGTGCTGTGAGGCTGGAGCGGATTTCAACCGTGTTGGAATAGTACTCCGCCTTGTTTGTCTGCACATAGCCCCGCACGTAATACGTCGTGCCGGGCAGCGGATGGAGGAGGTACAGGCACCGCCAATACAGCGGCTCCTTCTTCCAGTCCCAGTTCAGGAACGGCTCGTAATCCGAATAGTCATTAATGAAAACGCAGTCGCTCAAGTCCGGTTCCGGGTTCTCGGTTGAATAGACACTACCCTCGTAGATGATTTTCTCGTCGGCAGGCAAATCCTCCATGACCAGCACCGCCATGTATGCGGGAGGATAGTTGTCAGGGGCTCCCAAATCCATCGGCACGATGTTTCCCTCGCCGATGTGCAGCTTGAAGGTAGAGGTCGGCTCCGGATCAGGTTCGGGAACCGTGTCGTCGTCGTCGCACGCCGCCATGCCGAAGGCAAGGAGGAGGACTGCAAAAAGTTTATACCCGTGCAGCAGGATGCTACACTTGTCCAAATAATCGCCTGTTTTCTTTCTGAACATATTCATGATTTTCTTTTAATATATTTTCCATACCAGGGTGACACCCGCGTTAACCGGGCCCCACCAGTTTTTTGTATCATTTCCACGGCGCACCCGCACGCCGTCAGTAACCTCATATTTCTCATAATAGGCATGTAGGCAGCCGATAGCCACTGAAAAGTCCAGTGACAGGGCTTTGTTCAGTCGCAGCAGATAACCGCCCGTGATGCCGCCTCCCATCAGGTCGCCCTGCTTGCCGGTTGCGGAGAGCTTGTAGTTGAACTCGCCTGCCTTGAACATCGCGCCCAGATAGCCGCGCTTCTCCTTGCCCATATACCAGCGCACTTCCGGCATGACCTCCCAGAGGGCGTAGCGGCGGTCCTTGTCGTTCCACGACCACGAGGTCCACGAGCCGTTCACGAGGATTCCCCATGACGGACTGATGCGCCACTCCAGGCCCAGGTCGGGCGTGAGCGTCGCCCAGCGCAGCAGGTTGGCACGCAGGGAGAGCGTGTAGCTGTCTGTGCCGGAGGTTTCTTCCGCAGCCGTCCCGGTGGTTTCCGTCGGAACATAGGCTTCGGGATGTACCACGACCATGCTGTCCGCCCTTATCTGTTCGGCGACAAAGCGTGATTCTTCCGTTTCGCGCTGCTCTTGCTGTGTATCGGCGCTTTCCTGTCCGGCCTGCTGCCTTTCGTCCTTCTGTGCCGCAGTCGCCACTTTCGGCACGCTGATGCGTACCGTCACGTAGTCGCCGCTCCCGGAGTGGTTACGGGTGATGAAGCACGCTTCGGTCAGTTCCTGCCGGATGATGAGTTCCGACTTCACGCGGTTGGAGCGAACTTTCGCCATCGCAAGGTTGTCGGCCTCACTCTCTCCGGCGGTGCACCAGCCGTCCACATGGAGTGGGATTTTCCCGGCAAGAATCTCCTGCCTGTATCGCTCCACGCATTCCTCCAACCGGGCCAGTTCCTTGTCATTGCCGCTGAAAGGCACATAGAACATGTCTTTATCGGTGACGAAGCGGAATGTATAGACCGTATCGGGCTTCTCCTGCGCCGCAAGGGGCAGAAGTACAAACAGGAGCAGCAGCCCCGTGAGCGTTATTTTCCTTATCCGGTTCATTTCATCCATGTTTTTGAGGTTTCTTGGTTTGCAAGGGCACAGAAATGGCACAGGCGGCATACGGGCACAAAAAGTGCTTCGTATGCCGCCCGGCACAACGATGTGACGCTTTCGCGTAACTTATTGATATACAGTCTGTTTTTTGGGGAGGGGGGGGGTAATAAACCTTCTGCGAATATGCAAATTATTTGTCTTAATAATGCTTAACACCACTGAAGAAAGGCACGAAAAGAGCCATATAAAAACGTTTCCTGACCCGGACGGGCAGGAAAGCCTATTCCATGTATGTAGTTCTGTTCTCATTGTCAATCTTTTCGTTCTGTTTCAACTTTATTTGACTGGTGCTATTACCCATATTCGCTCCCAAAGTACAAAAAATTTCGGATACTGAAGAAAATATGAAAAGAATTTAATCGAAAATTCTTCAAAAGTGGCTGGGATGGGGAAAAGCCCTCGGGAAAGGCATTTTACAGCTGTCTAATCCCGGCTTTTATCCCTTGTGTCTCCATAGATAAAAGGCGGCACCGGAACAAATGCCCGTTACCGCCCTGTGTTACATTTTCATACCGTGTCCCTCCCTGCGTTCAGGAATGCCCGGCCTGCCTATTATAATATGGTCACGGATGTAGTCACGGGCTGCATCGTCCGGCTTCGGTACGTTCTCCGCTTTCGGTAAATCCTGACCGCCACCTTGTTCCTGCCCTTGACTTGGCGTTTCCTCATGTTTGGGAGCCAGTCAGATAGCCCCTGTCCACCGCTTTCATGTGAATATGATAGTTTGCAAACGGGTCGATGGTTATCCATCCGTTGTTTTTGGCGATGAGGACTATCTTGCGGAATATCTGCATGAACTTGCCCGTAGTATTCTCGTTGCACCGGCTGACGGTACGGAGATAAAACTCGAAGTCCGTCACGAACTTGTGGTCAATCTCCCGCAGGGCGATGTCAGACACTTTATATTTCACTTTCATAAATTCTTCCAGCCGGCGGTAAGTCCGGTCATATTTCACCAGCGTAGCCGGAGCCTTGCTGATGCCGTTCAGTTTGGAAGCGTCCTCATTATGTTGCTTGAATAACTCCAACAGGGTCTGTTGCCTTACCTCGTACCCCAGAAACGCATTGCGTACCTTCTCCGCCGTGACAAACGAATCACGCGATTCCACGTACCGGTAATGATTGCTCAGGGCTGTGCGGATGTCCTCCAGCATAGAGTTCATCTGTCTTGCCTTGACACTGTTTCCTGCCGCTTTCCCGGCTTTCGTGTCCCACAATGACGGTTCTATGTCCAGTTTGGAACTGAACTGCACCATGTCACCGTTCACCGTCAGGCGGATCATGATACCCGCCTTGCCTGACTTGTTCAGGTAGTTTTTCCTCAGATAAAAGAGGATTCGGAATGTACTTTTGCTCATAAACCTTTTAATTTTGCTCCTTCGTTACAACTGTTACACATTGCCTGCAAAGGAAAGATTAATAATTGATTTACAAGCGGACATTTTAATGACAACAGACGACAAATCAGCGACTTACAAAGAAAATCGTTACAATTCCAAAAGCCCGTTTTTTCTGTAACGATTTGGTAACTCAACTTTGTCTGTTTGGGGAATTTGTTTGTCTTCAGAATGGCTCTAAAAAGAAAAAACAAAGCCCACAAATCATTGATTTTGTGGGCTTTGTCATTCGCTGGCTTTCAGATGTCTCTGAAGCCTTGCGGTGCGTACGGGACTCGAACCCGTGACCCCATGCGTGACAGGCATGTATTCTAACCAACTGAACTAACGCACCATTAAGTTTTTGTTTCGTTGCTTTCTCTCTCGATTGCGGTTGCAAAGGTAGGCATTTTTCTGAAACCTGCAAGCGTTTTCTCAAAAAAAATCACTTTTTTGTGCATTTCAGGTCCGAAACAGGTAATTCTGAGGTAATGGAAAAACATTTTAGTGACATCATACCCACAGATACCGATTATTTCATTATCTTAGGATGATATTAGCTGCAACGACTATGAACATGCAAATCTTTCAAGTGAAATCGAACAGGCGTACACCCACCACGGGAAGCCTGCTGTTGGCCTCTCCCCTCCTGCATGACTACCACTTCGCACGGACAGTCATCCTCACGGTTACGCATTCTGAGGAAGAGAGCATGGGACTTATCATCAACAAGAACTTCCGGTACCGGCTCTACCTGAACCAACTGATTCCGGAACTGGCCGAAGGGCCGGTTATCCCGATATACAAAGGAGGACCGGTGGAACGGAACACCATCTTCTTCATCCATACCCTGGCCGACCTGGAAGGAGCCTTCGACCTGAAGAACGGCCTTTACCTGAACGGCAACTTCGAAGCGCTACAGGCTTACATACTGGAAGGAAACCCGATAGCAGAGAAGATGCGGTTCTTTGCCGGATATGCCGGATGGGGGAAAGGACAACTGACTGATGAAATAGCCGAAGACTCCTGGATAGTCAGCTCTCCGGACGGCAAACAACTGCTGGAAACCCCGCCGAACCAGATGTGGGAATACTGTATGAGCGAACTGGGAGACCCTTACCGCCTGTGGGCGAAATACCCGCTCTACCCCTCATTCAACTGACGGGCGGATTTTCTGGTAGACATACACATCCTGATAACCGACAGGTGTATACAGCCATTGGCGCAGACACCCGCACTCGGCAAAACCTTCCTGCCGGAACAGGGACAGGCTATAGACATTGTCGGCGGCAATGTAGGCATAAAGCTGGTGGATACCCAGACGGGTGAAGCTATGCTCCTCCAGCAACTGCAGGGCCCTCCGGCCTACACCCTGACGGCGCCTGTCTGTCCGGACCACCACCCCTACTTCCGCCCGGTTGTGCCGCGGATGGAAACTGCACAAATCGACCATGGCGACCACTCCGTCCAGCGGATGGACCACCATCAGCCTCAGCTGCCGGTCTGTATAGATATCGTTCTGATTCTCGGCAATGTACCGTTTCAGCTGATAACGTGAATAGTATCCGGTAGCCGAGCCTACCGTCCAGGCAGCCGCATCGTTCTCCATAGCCAACATGACTGCCAAGTCTTCGGGCTCGGGAGCACGCAGAAACAGGGATTCGGTATAGGCATTCATGCTTCAGGCAAATCACTCAGGTCCAACTCCGCCAACAGCCGGTTTCTGCCTGGCACACAAAACAGCGAGGCTACCAGCACCATGATACCGCACAGCAGACCGGTGGTGTTCAACGTCCAGTAATAGACCGAGAAATTGAACAGTGCCGGAACCAGTAGCATGGCCATCCGCACCTCGTTCCAGCGGCAGTAACTCTGCAGTGCCTCTACCAACGGCAGCGCACGCACATAGCGGGTGAGCGACAGACTGAATACCCTGAGCGACAATGGGATAAAAGCTACCGCCAGCAAAATTCCCACCGTCTGGAAGATATACTCCATGCGGGCATCACCGGCCCAGACACCCTGCGGCAGGACATCCGCCTCATACAGTCCTACCAGCAGCAGACACAACACCCAGAACACGGCATATTCCACTTTCAGCCGGTTCAACAATCGATTGATTCTTGTCTTCATCTTATTTATATCAGTTACATGGTACCCGTAAATGCAATCCGGTTCACAATGGAACGTCCCAGTGTCACTTCGTCCGTATACTCCAGCTCATCGCCGATGGAGATGCCGCGGGCAATGACGGTCAGTTTCACATCGAAACCGCTCAATTTCCGGAAGATATAGAAATTGGTGGTATCGCCCTCCATGGTGGAGCTCAGCGCCAGAATCACTTCCTTGACCCCCCCCGCACGGACGCGGTCCACCAGACTATCTATCTGCAAGTCGGACGGCCCGATACCGTCCATCGGCGAGATAACTCCCCCCAACACATGATACAGTCCCCGGTACTGCTGGGTGTTCTCTACCGCCATCACGTCGCGGATGTTCTCTACCACACAGACCACCGACGTATCGCGCGAGGCATCGGAGCAGATACGGCACACATCCGTATCGGAGATGTTGTGACACACCCGGCAGTACTTCACTTCGTGCTTCAGGGTAATCATGGCATTGCCGAAAGCTTCCACACTCTGCGTATCCTGACGCAGCAGGTGCAGCACCAGACGCATAGCCGTTTTCCGGCCGATACCGGGAAGTTTGGCAAACTCTCCTACCGCTTTTTCCAATAGGACAGAAGGATATTGTTGGTTCATTCTATTCGGTTTACAGTTTCAAGATGCAAAAGTACAAAAACTCTACGTATATTTGCACGTTCAAAAGAGATTAAGAGATGAACGGAATATTTATACTGCTGACCATCGTACTATATTTCGGCCTGCTGCTTTGGGTTTCCCGGTGGGCCGGCAAACGCCATTCCGACAACGACGCCTTTTTCCGCGGGAACCGCGAATCCCCCTGGTACATCGTATCGTTCGGCATGATAGGGGCCTCCCTGTCCGGCGTAACCTTCGTGTCGGTACCGGGCATGGTGCAGACCATCGACATGACCTACATGCAGACCTGCATGGGCTTCTTCTGCGGCTACCTCATCATTGCCCACGTGCTGCTCCCCCTTTATTACCGGCTGAACCTGACTTCCATCTACACCTACCTGGGCAAACGCCTCGGCCGGTATTCCTACAAGACGGGAGCTTCGTTCTTCCTGCTGTCGAAGACGCTGGGAGCCGCCGCCCGACTCTACCTGGTATGCGTCATCCTTCAGCACTTCGTATTCGACGCCTATCACATTCCGTTCGCCGTGACCGCCATCGGCACCGTGGCGCTTATCTGGCTCTATACCCGCAAGAGCGGCATCCGCAGCATCGTATGGACCGACAGCCTGCAGACCTTCTGCCTGCTGCTGGCACTGGGCCTCATCCTGTACCAGACGGCCACGCTGGTCAGCCCCGACTTCAAAGGAGTGTGGAACGCCATCCAGGAAAGCGGGCACAGCCGCATCTTCGTGTTCGACGACTGGCAGTCCAAACAGAACTTCTTCAAGCAGTTCTTCAGCGGTATCTTCATCACCATCGTAATGACGGGACTGGACCAGGATATGATGCAGAAGAACCTGTCCTGCCGCAACCTGAAAGAAGCCCAGAAGAACATGTACTGCTACGGACTCTCCTTCGTGCCGGTGAACTACCTCTTTCTCTGCCTGGGCATCCTGCTGATACTGGCCGCCTCGCAACTGCACATCGAGGTACCGGCCAAGGGCGATGACCTGCTGCCCATGTTCGCCGCCGGAGGTCACCTGGGATATACGGTGCTGGTACTCTTCACCATCGGTATCATCGCTGCCGCCTTCTCCAGTGCCGACTCTGCCCTGGCTGCCCTGACCACCAGCTTCTGCATCGACATCCTGAACATCGAACGCTACCCGGAACAGCGGGCACAGCGCATACGAAAGGGCTCGCACCTGCTCATCGCAACGGTCTTTGTCCTCTGCATTCTGGCCTTCGAGACCATCGGAAGCCCCAGCGTGATAGACACCATCTATACATTGGCCTCGTATACCTACGGGCCGTTGCTGGGACTTTTCTGTTTCGGTCTGTTCACCCGGATGCGCCCCCGCGACAAAGGCGTACCGTACATCGCCCTCGCCTCGCCGGTGGTCTGCTACCTGACAGACCGGGCCGTCTTCCTGGCCACAGGCTACCGCTTCGGCTACGAAATGCTGATGCTGAACGGACTGCTCACCTTCGGAGGGCTGGCATTGCTCAGCATCGGACGCAATCGGACCACACACGACGTGTAATCTGCATTTTTTTTCGTACCTTTGCCGTATCTCGACAAACAAACATAAATCAAGAAAAATCATGGAAATTACCAGTGCCGAATTCATCATCAGCAACTCCCGTGCAGACATGTGCCCGAAAACGGACCTGCCGGAATATGCCTTCATCGGACGCTCAAACGTGGGCAAGTCCAGCCTCATCAACATGCTGACCAACCAGCCCAAACTGGCTATGACCTCCGCCACCCCCGGCAAGACCCTGCTCATCAACCACTTCCTCATCAACAAGGAATGGTATCTGGTGGACTTACCCGGCTACGGCTATGCCCAACGGGGGAAAAAAATGATGGAGAAAATACAGAAACTGATAGAATACTATGTACTGGAACGGGAACAGATGACCTGCCTCTTCGTCCTGGTGGACAGCCGGCTGGAGCCGCAGAAGATAGACCTGGAATTCATCGAATGGCTGGGAGAGAACGGCATTCCGTTCGCCATTGTCTTCACCAAAGCCGACAAACAGAGTGTAGGAAAGACCAAAGCCAACGTGACCCGCTACCTGGAAACCCTCCGGCAACAGTGGGAAGAACTTCCGCCCTACTTCGTGACCTCATCGGAAAAGAAGACAGGCCGGCAGGAACTGCTGGACTACATCGAAGAAATCAACCGCTCGCTGAAAGAAAACCGATAGCCCTGAAAATGACACCTCCTTTCTGTCCGTTACCCGATTTCCGGTTCCCGGTCAGAAAGGAAGTTCCTTATGGGCAGACATCAGCCGATGTACAGGTTCAGTTCGATATATAATGCCTCTTCCCTATCCGGCAAATTGATAAACTGAATTTTCCCTTCACGGGCCAACCAGCCTATCGCAGCGTTCAAGTCGCGGTTAGAAAGCCCTGTTGCAGCCTTGATTTCCTTGTATTCCCATCGTCTTTTATCGCCGTACAGCAACCGCCATACAACGCCTGCACATTCACCAATACTTTGAGCGTTCATAATCTTACATTTAAGTTTGACTTAGTTAGTTAATCTCGCGTTTCGAGGGAACTTTCTGTACAAAACCTCCCCCCAACGGATACAAATGTATATCTTTTCCTGATACAACGCTTAAAAATTAGAACTTTTTCTCGTTTTTTTAAAACGATTCATCACTCACGAAAGTATAAGGCCGTACATCCAGACACGACTTTTCCCCTCAGCCTTCAATCTCACTCAATTCCAGCCAACGAAAAGTCTTCTCATCCAGTTCCTCTTCCAGTAAAGGAAGACGCTTTGATTTCTCCGTCAGCTCGTCTACACTCAATGTACCGCTACACAAGGCCTCTTCTATGGTCTTCTTTTCAGCCTCAAGGAGGGCAATGTCCTTTTCCAGAGTTTCGAACTCCTGCTTCTCCTTGAACGTCATCTTACGCTTGCCTCCACTGGGACGTACACGCTGCGTCTTCTCTTCCTTCGGCTTGGCCTTCTCCTTCTCCACTTCCTCACGCGTCAGTTTCCAGTCACGGTAATCGGAGTAGTTGCCCGGAAAGTCGCGGATATCGCCTTTTCCCTTGAACACGAGCAGGTGGTCTACCACCTTGTCCATGAAGTAACGGTCGTGGCTCACCACAATGACACATCCCTTGAAGTTCTGCAGGTATTCCTCCAGCACCTGCAGGGTCACGATGTCCAGGTCGTTGGTGGGCTCGTCCAGCACCAGGAAATTGGGATTCCGCATGAGCACCGTACAGAGGTAAAGGCGGCGGCGTTCCCCACCACTCAGCTTATAGACATAGCTGTGCTGAGTTTCGGGGGTGAACAGGAAATGCTGCAGGAACTGCGAAGCGGTCAACCGCTTGCCGTTGCCCAGCTCTATCACCTCTGCAATGTCTGTAATGACATCGATGACCTTCATCTGCTCGTTGAACTTCAGTCCGTCCTGCGAATAATAGCCGAAACGGACAGTCTCGCCGATTTCCAGTCTGCCACTGTCCGGCTTCTCCTCGCCCATCAGAATCTTGATGAAGGTAGACTTGCCGGTACCGTTGTTACCCACGATACCCATCTTCTCATAGCGGGCGAAGATATAGGAGAAATCATCCAGAATCTTCAGGTCGCCGAAACTCTTGTACAGATGGTCTGCCTCAAAAATCTTTGAGCCGATGTACGAGGCCTTCACATCCAGCTTCACCTGCTGGTCATAGCGGTGCTGTTTGGCTACCTTCTCAAGGTCATAGAACGCCTCTTCACGGTATCGGGCCTTGTGTCCGCGGGCCTGCGGCATCCGCCGCATCCACTCCAGTTCCGTACGATACAGGTTGTTGGCACGGGCAATCTCGGCATTGGTGGCGTCGATGCGTTCCTGCCGCTTCTCCAGGTAATAGCTGTAGTTGCCCTTGTAGGAATACAACTGTCTGTTGTCAATCTCGATGATTTCCGAACAGACCCTGTCCAGGAAATAGCGGTCGTGTGTCACCATGAGCAGACTCAGGCTTCCCCGCTTCAGGTATTCTTCCAGCCACTCGGTCATTTCCAGATCCAGGTGGTTGGTCGGCTCGTCCAGGATGAGCAGATCCGGTTCCACAATCAGTACATTGGCCAGCGCCACCCGCTTGAGCTGTCCACCCGAAAGCTGGCTGATAGGCTGGTCGAAATCACGGATCTTCAGCTGCGAGAGAATTTGTTTGGCCCTGCGTTCATAGTCCCAGGCCTTCTCGTGCTCCATTCTCCCCAACAGCTCCTCCAATCCCGGATTTCCGGGGGTTTCCATACATTTTTCATACTCCTTGATGACCTGGGTAGTAGGATTCCCGTGATAGAAACAGGCCTCCAGCACCGTCAGGTTCTCCGGATAATACGGATGCTGTTCCAGATAGCCCACGCGCAGGTCGCGGCGATAAGTGATTTTCCCCTCATCATACCCTTCTTTACCGGCCAGGATATTGAGCAGGGTGGTTTTTCCGGTACCGTTCTTCGCTATCAGACCGATGCGCTGCCCTTCGGCCACGCCGAAAGACAAATCCTCGAAAAGGACCAGATCGCCGAAAGATTTCGTCAGATTCTCTACTTGTAAATAAGATACCATACTCCGATGCTTAACCGATTACAACAACGCCTCTACCTCCGAACGGATACGGGCATACTCCGCCTTGAGGTCACACGCCTCTCCGCGACGGACTTTCTCCCAGACCAGACTCAGCGGATACACCATCAGATCCGTATCGGCAAAACGCAAGGCCGGGAATTCCTTCTGCCCGTCGATGACTGTCACCCAGTCCATACCATCCATTTCATTGACCAGGATAGCGCCGAAAGCTACGCCGAAACTTTCCCAGGCCTGACGCTGGCTGCGGTTGAACTTATCGCTGTCTATCACCTTCTGGATGCTCTGCACATCGGCTTCGGAAGAGGTGAAATCTTTTGTCAGCTGCTTCTTGATAGTAGATACAGCCCAGTCGAAACACTCGTTGATGACATCGATTTCGAGTACCCGCACCGGAATCACCTCGTGCAGCGGTTTGTCGGCATCGCCACGTACCCACAGCGAGGCAAGGATGGACTCGGCTACCTTGATGCTCTCTCCCTTGGTTACCGTAAACGAACATTCCACCGAGATGGAGTCCTTACCGGTCACCCACAGGTGAGTGGTATACCAGGAACCGTTCTCCTGGAAATTCTCGGTACTGTAGGCACAGTCCCAGCCGCCTACCTTCACCAGCCGGGCGCCCTGGGTCTGCTTCAGTTCATAATCGACACATTCACGGGCATACGAACGGTTCTCCCCGCGAAAAGCGGAAATGCGGAAATTACCTCCCCATTTATCGGGGTTATAGAACAGGAAACTGTCTTCTGTATCTTCGAATTCCCGCCAGCCGGAAGGATATTCCAACGAAAACCAGGAACCCGGCGCAATATATTTCATCATAAGCCTCCTCCTTTATTCGTTAACCGGAAGTATTTCAATCCAATAGTCATCCGGATCGTTGATGAAATAAAGCCCCATCTGCTCGTTCTCGAAGCAGACACATCCCATCTCCTTATGGAACCGGCGGACTTCCTCGTAATCGCCTTCTACACGCAGGCACAGATGGCTTTCGTTCTCGCCCAGTTCATAGGCTTCCGTGTGGTCGCGCAGCCAGGTCAGTTCCAGCAGGAACTTTCCGAAATCATCGGCCATATACACCAGAATAAACGAACCGTCGGCAGCCTGCTTACGCGAAGCCTCGTGCAGTCCCAAAGCGGTCTCATAGAACCGGATACTACGCTCCAGGTCCGTCACATTAATATTGAAATGGTCAAACCTTCCTTTTACTTTCATGACACTTGTTTTTTAGGGTTATTCAAAAAGATTCACTCGCTGCCCCCGATGTTCCAGCAACAGACTTTCCGCGCCACAGGCCTGAGCCGTAGGACGGAAAGCCGCCGCAGCCTGATAGGCCTCATCGAAATGCATCGGTACAAAGATAGTAGTTTTTATCTGTTCTACAAACTGCCGGGGGCCACGCATATACTCTTTCCCCGACCGGAAACATCGCGACATCCAGGCAGGGAACTTCTGCCGCCAGTATGGCCAGCTCGTGCTGGAAATGCCGTTCATACCCCTTCCATTCGGCTTCATCGCTTTCCTCCATCCAGTGCCAGTTGTTCAGATCGCCGGCATGGAAGATGCGGCGTCCTTCCACCTCTACCAGGAACGAGACACCGACATCCGTCGAACCGAAGGCCTTCACCCGCAGCAGCCGGTCCTGCCAGGTCTCTCCCTGAGCCAACCAATGAATTCCTTTCTCCTGCCGCATCTCTCCGACGCAGATATCCGTCGAAAAAAGATAAACGATATCGGGACGCTTCTCCCGCCACGCCAGAACCTGCCGGTTGAAATGGTCTGCATGGGCATGGCTGGCCAAAACATAAAAACATCCGGGACGCTCCAACAGCTCCCGGTGCAACACTCCTTCGTTCCCGGCAGCAGAATCCTCGTAATAATCGAAGATTACCGTCCATCCTTCGCCCAGCAGGGCGAAGCCGCTGTGATACAAATAAATCAATTCCATAAACGCTTATTTACCGATAGGCTGTACGTAGGCTCGTGTTACCTTATCAATTTCCAGAAACATGTAATTCACTTTTCCCGAATGAATCAGTGCTTCATTCTCCTGATAGATATGGGTAGCATACTCCTTCGATTTCTCGAACATGATTTCGGAAATCTTCTCCTGCGAGAGCCCCACAATGGTGGAGTCCAGCTTCTCTTCCGGGAAGAAATCGTCCAGGTTGATGTCACCGATGAGGGATGTCTCCAGGAAATGGATGTTGGAGTGAGAACGGTCCGTGTAATAACCCACAAACATGTGGCCCGGTACACGCACCAGGATAGGATTGATGTTGATGGCCTTCAGCAGCGAAGCGAACAGGGCACTGCCATCTACGCAATTGATCTGTGCCGACTCCAGAGCATCGTCGAAGGTACGTACCCGCTGCGTGAAGACCACGTTCGATGACAGGCTGCTGTTGGAAATCGAGCTGTAGCGGAAGCCGCGTTTCTGCAGCACATACCAAAGAGCATAGACCTGTCTGTCCACCAGCTTCGGGTCCTTGCTCTGATACCCCCAGAAGCGGTTGACAATCCGCGAATCGAGGGCCTCGCGCAGCACCTGACTGATTTTCGGATTATCCTCATTCACGTATGCGGCAAAGAACTTGCCGGTATCGTGGAACTTCATGCGGCTGTCTATGTAACCCAGCAGGCACTCGTTGATGCTCCGCATGGAAAAGGTATGTACACGGCTACCCAGCTCACGACCGTTCAGGGTAGCCTGGACAGACACTCCCACGGGCATGGCCTGCACATTATCGAGCAAGGCCTGGTAATTCCACACGATATCCGGGAACACCAGATACTCCTTCCCCGCTTCGGGAAGAATAAATTCCGATACGGAACGGGCGAAGAAAGGAGTTTCGGCCACCTCTATCCGGAGTTTGCTGTTCGTCCCCCGATTCTTCACCTTAATGGCAATGCAGGACTTGGGATTCCCCAGGTATGTAGTGTCGGCCGGAACAATGATATCGGCATCGGTGGTCGCCGTGGAAAGGATGGTCACCGGAAATATGTTCCCTCCCAACTCGTTGGTGATTTCAAACCGGGAACCGAACGGCTCATACCTATATATAAAGGTTCCCACACACAGGATGATGATGAGCGCCAGCACCGCCGACACCAGTTTCCACCGGCTGGCGGGTATCAGCGCAGTCAAGTTCAGTTTCATGACAAATGGATTAGATGATACATAAAAAGTTGAAAACAGGGAGTCTGTACCGCCGGGCAGCACCTTTTCCCTATTTCCAACTCTTACAAATGTCTGTTCTTACCCGACAGTTATCTGACGGCGATACTTTCAATTTCTACCAGTACACCCTTCGGCAAAGCCTTTACAGCCACAGCCGAACGAGCCGGGAAATCGCCTTCGAAATAATTGGCATATACAGCATTCATTTCTGCGAACAAAGACATATCTGCCAGGAAGACAGTCGTCTTCACGATATGAGCTGTAGTCAGACCGGCTTCAGCCAATACATTCTTGATATTTTCGAACACCTGAGTGGTCTGTTCCTTGACGCCTCCTTCTACCACTTCGCCAGTAGCCGGATTAACGGGAATCTGGCCGGAAAGGAACACCATTCCATTCGCTTCAACTGCCTGGCTGTAAGGTCCGATGGCAGCAGGAGCCTTTTCTGTAAAGATTACTTTTTTCATGTCTGTCATTTTAATTGATGGAATTCTTTTTGCACGGCTAAATTAACACTTTTCTTTCAAACAGAAACAGAATTATGAAAAAAAAGCGGAAGAATCTGTTTTAGTATTCCAAAAAACACTATATTTGTACGCACAAAGGTAAAGCGGAGACAGATACGCTCCCTTACCGCATTCCAAATAATTCAATTTAAAATACATCAAATTAAATATTGTAATTATTGACGGATAACCAGACATTGTCCCGGCACGTTCGTGTACATACCTTGTCTGTGCGCCAATCAATTACATAATCTTTTTACAACATTATTATTATACTTATGTATAACATCATTCAACTAAATGACAAGGATTTATCTGAATTGCAGCAGATAGCCAAAGAGTTGGGCCTGGAAAAAACAGATTCTCTGCGCAAGGAAGAACTGGTTTACCGCATCCTGGATGAACAAGCCATCGTAGAGGCAACCAAGAAAACAGTAGCAGCTAAATCCGACGACAACCGCAAAGAGCCCCGCAAACGCTCACGTATCAGTGTTAAGAAAGAAGGGGACAAAGTCTATACAGCTACTAAAGACAAGGCACAAAAATTAGAGGCAAACACACCGGCCTTGCCGGCACCAATCCCCGTATTCAAAGAGGAAATCAACCCGGCAGAAGCCCCACAACCTGAAAACATACCGGCCGAGGAACCTGCTGCAGCACCAGCCGAAGCTACCGAAGACAAGCCGAAAGCCAAACGCGGCCGCAAACCGGGTTCGAAAAACAAGACAACCTCGGAAAAAGCAGCGAACGAGGAACAGGAAAAACCGGAAAAACCGGTTCCGGTACCCATCGACGACGATATGGAACTCCCTCCTCTTGACCTGTCCAACAGCGGCGATTTCATCCCCATCGAAGACCTTCCTTCTGAAAAATTCGAGATACCTTCGGAACTGATCGGAAAATTCGAGGCTACCAAAAAGGAAAATCCGATACCGAACCCTATTTCCAAGGAGAACAAGAACAACAAATACCAGCAGCGCCAGCAACGCTCCGGAAACAACCGGAACAAACAGGGACAGAACAACCAGCCGTATACCGCTTCGAACAACCAGAGCCAGGCCTCTTACACACAGCCCCAGACCCCGGCAGAAACAGAACCGGCCAAACCGGCAGAAAAGCCTTACGAGTTTGACGACATCCTGAAAGGAACCGGCGTTCTGGAAATCATGCCCGACGGATACGGATTCCTCCGGTCTTCCGACTACAACTACCTGTCTTCGCCGGACGACATCTACGTATCGCAGTCACAAATCAAACTATTCGGTCTCAAGACCGGCGATGTAGTGGAAGGAACCATCCGCCCGCCGAAAGAAGGCGAAAAATATTTCCCGCTCGTTAAAGTATTCAAGATAAACGGACTGGACCCGGCCGTAGTACGCGACCGTATTCCGTTCGACCACCTGACTCCGTTGTTCCCGGATGAGAAATTCCAGCTCTGCAAGGGATTCAACGACAACCTGTCGGCCCGTGTCGTAGACCTGTTCGCCCCCATCGGTAAAGGTCAGCGTGCCCTGATTGTAGCACAGCCGAAAACCGGTAAGACCATCCTGATGAAAGACATCGCCAATGCCATCGCAGCCAACCACCCGGAGGTGTACATGATTATGCTGCTGATTGACGAACGTCCGGAAGAAGTAACAGATATGGCCCGCAGCGTCAATGCTGAAGTTATCGCCTCTACCTTCGACGAACCGGCAGAACGCCACGTCAAGATTGCGGGTATCGTTCTCGAAAAGGCCAAACGCATGGTGGAATGCGGACACGACGTGGTTATCTTCCTCGACTCCATCACCCGACTGGCCCGTGCCTACAACACCGTATCGCCGGCATCGGGCAAGGTACTTTCCGGTGGTGTGGACGCCAACGCCCTGCACAAACCGAAACGCTTCTTCGGAGCTGCCCGTAACATCGAAGGAGGAGGTTCACTGACCATCATCGCTACTGCCTTGATTGACACCGGTTCAAAAATGGACGAAGTCATCTTCGAAGAATTCAAGGGTACCGGTAACATGGAACTCCAACTGGACCGCAACCTCAGCAACAAGCGTATCTTCCCGGCTGTCAACATCGTGGCATCCAGCACCCGCCGCGACGACCTGCTGCTGGACAAGACCACGCTGGACCGCATGTGGGTACTGCGCAACTACCTGTCGGACATGAATCCGGTAGAAGCCATGACCGATGTGAAACAACGGCTGGAACGCACCAAAAACAACGAAGAATTCCTGATGAGCATGAACTCGTAACGAGTGCTCGTCGATACATTGCATAAAAAAAGCTCCGCGGAAACCCGTGGAGCTTTTTTTATGCCTTCACCTCGTGTCAGCAGAATCAGAAAGGAAGGTCATCCTGTTCGTTGCCGGCCGAAAAATCAGGAGCCGGAGCCGCATTCATCGGCGGGAACGGAGCCTCTACCGGCGGAACCCCCGCAGCCTGCGCGTTCGGGTTGACACGTTCTACCCGCCAGGCACGGATACTGTTGAACCAACGTCCCTGCCATTCGCGCGCATCAATATCGAAAGATACATTCAACTCTTCACCCATCTGGATATTGAACTGCTGTATCTTGTCTGCCCCAAACACATCAAAGCACATTCTGCGCGGATACTGGTCGTGTGTTTCGATGACATACTCTTGTACTTTCCATTCGTTACCGTTCCGTGAAACACCTCCACGAGGCTCAAGAACGGCAATTACTCTACCTGATAATTCCATAAGCTGTTATTTTAATTTGGTGACGAATTTACGGCTTTCTCAAGAAGTAAACTAATTTTTCATTCTTTTTTTGCAACCCATCCACAATCTTTTCGTAACTTTGGCAGTTAAATAGAGCCTCTGCGGATGGGCAGAGATTCGTCATTTGCAGACTAAAAAGAGAAAAATTTTAATATATCAGAACCATGAAGTTTATAGTTTCAAGTACATCGTTATTCAGCCATCTACAGGCTATCAGTCGTGTCATCAATTCTAAAAACTCATTGACTATCCTGGATTGCTTCCTGATTGAAATGCAGGACGGAACCTTATCCATGACCGCTTCCGACAACGAGACGACCCTGTCTACTTCCATCGAAGTCAGCGACTACGAAGGCGAAGGCTGTTTCGCCGTTTCATCCAAAACACTGCTGGAAGCTCTGAAGGAAATTCCGGAACAGCCGCTGAGTTTCCAGATAAACATGGACAACCTGGAAATCACGGTCGAGTATTTGAACGGTAAATACAGCATGATGGGACAAAACGCCGACGAATATCCGCAGGCTCCTTCGCTGGGCGACAACGCCGTACAGGTGACCATGGCTGCCGACACCCTGCTTGCCGGCGTAAACCGCTGTATCTTCGCCACAGCCGACGATGAACTCCGCCCGGTAATGAACGGTATCTACTTCGACATCACCACCGAAAGCATCACCCTGGTAGCTTCGGACGGACATAAGCTGGTACGCAACAAGACTTTCATGGCCCGGGGAGACGAGAAAGCGGCGTTCATCCTGCCGAAAAAACCGGCCAACCTGCTGAAAAACCTGCTCCCGAAAGAAGAAGGAGACGTACAGATAGGCTTCGACGACAAGAATGCCATGTTCACGACGGAGAATTACCGGATGGTATGCCGACTCATTGAAGGACGCTACCCGAACTACAACTCCGTGATTCCTTCGAACAACCCGCACAAAGCGACCGTAGACCGGGGCAGCTTCATCAGTGCCCTGCGCCGTGTATCTGTCTTCTCGTCACAGGCCAGCAGCCTGATTAAGTTGAGCCTGTCTGAAAACCAAATGAAGATTTCGGCTCAGGACATCGACTTCTCTACCTCGGCCGAAGAAACACTGGCCTGTCAATACGACGGAACCAACATGAGCATCGGCTTCAAGTCTTCTTTCCTGATTGACATCCTGAACAACATCGCCGCACAAGAAGTCATCATCGAACTGGCAGACCCGTCACGCGCCGGTGTCATCGTACCAGAACAGCAGGAAGATAACGAAGACCTGCTGATGTTGCTGATGCCGATGATGCTGAACGATTAATCATATATACAAAAACCATGAAACTGAATCTGAAGAACCCACTGGTATTTTTCGACCTGGAAACTACCGGAACCAATATCAATACAGACCGTATCGTAGAAATCTGTTACCTGAAAGTCTACCCGAACGGAAACGAGGAAAGCAAGACCATGCGCATCAACCCGGAAATGCACATTCCGGAAGCATCGTCGGCCATCCACGGCATCTTTGACGAAGATGTAGCCGACTGCCCGACCTTCAAGGAAGTGGCCAAGGACATAGCCAAGGACCTGGAAGGCGCCGACATCGCCGGATTCAATTCCAACCGTTTCGATGTACCTGTCCTGGTAGAAGAATTTCTGCGTGCCGGCATCGACATCGACCTGACCCGACGCAAGTTTGTCGATGTACAGGTGATTTACCACAAGCTGGAGCAACGGACACTCTCTGCCGCCTATAAGTTCTACTGCGGCAAGAATCTGGAAGACGCACATACCGCCGAAGCCGACACCCGCGCCACCTACGAGGTACTGAAAGCACAGCTGGACCACTATCCGGATGTGCTCGAAAACGACATCAACTTCCTCAGCGAATACTCCAGCTATTCCAAGAACGTGGACTTCGCCGGACGTATCGTATACGACGAAAAAGGAGTGGAGGTCTTCAACTTCGGGAAATACAAAGGTATGCCTGTATCGGAAGTCCTCCAGCGGGACCCGGGTTATTACGGCTGGATACTGAACGGCGACTTTACTCTGAATACCAAAAATGTTTTGACAAAAATCAGACTGCGTGAAAGCAGCCTGGTAAAATAAGCTATGATAAAAGGAAAGAAAATCGTATTGGGGATTACCGGCAGTATAGCTGCCTACAAGGCTGCTGTACTGACACGGGGCCTCATCAAGAAAGGAGCGGAAGTGCAGATTGTCATCACACCGGCAGGCAAGGAATTCATTACGCCGGTCACCCTCTCTGCCCTGACCAGCAAACCGGTCATCAGCGAATTCTTCGCCCAGCGGGACGGTACGTGGCACAGTCACGTGGATTTGGGCCTGTGGGCAGATGTCATGCTGATAGCTCCTGCCACGGCCTCTACCATCGGCAAGATGGCTCACGGCATTGCCGACAACATGCTCATCACCACCTACCTTTCCATGAAAGCGCCGGTCTTCATCGCACCGGCCATGGACCTGGACATGTTCGCCCACCCGGCTACCCAGCATAACCTCGATATCCTGCGCTCGTATGGCAACCACATCATCGAACCGGCATCGGGCGAACTGGCAAGCCACCTGGTAGGAAAAGGACGCATGGAGGAACCGGAAAGAATCATCGAAGAACTGGAAGCCTTTTTCGAACGGCAACAGCAACTGAACGGCAAGAAGATTCTGATTACAGCCGGGCCCACGTATGAGAAGATTGACCCGGTACGGTTCATCGGCAACTACTCCTCCGGCAAAATGGGGTACGCCCTGGCCGAAGTCTGTGCCGAACGGGGAGCCGAAGTGACTCTGGTGAGCGGACCGGTCAACCTGAAAGTCACCCACCCGAACATCCACCGCATCGATGTGGAAAGCGCGGAACAGATGTATGAAGCTACCGTTTCGGCCTATGCGGACGCCGATGCCGGTATTCTCTGTGCGGCAGTAGCCGATTTCACCCCAGAAACCGTTGCCGGACAGAAAATCAAGCGCGAGAAGGACGACCTGGTACTCCGGCTGAAACCGACCCACGACATCGCCGCCGCCCTGGGAAAACAGAAACAGGCGCACCAGAAACTGGTAGGCTTCGCCTTGGAAACTACCGATGAGGTAGCCCACGCACAGGACAAGCTGAACCGGAAGAACTTCGACTTCATCGTGCTCAACTCTCTGAACGACAAAGGAGCCGGATTCCGTTGCGATACCAACAAAATCACCATTATCGACCGTCAGGCAACTACCCCTTACCCACTGAAGGAGAAAAAGGAAGTGGCTTGCGACATCATCGACCGGTTGACAGCCCTATTCAGTTGAGACACATTCAAAGAAAAAAGTTATGCTACAGGCTATCTATATACAGAACTACGCACTGATTGACAAACTGGACATTGACTTTACACCGGGCTTTTCGGTCATTACCGGCGAGACCGGTGCCGGAAAATCCATCATTCTGGGAGCCATCGGACTGCTGCTGGGCCAGCGGGCCGACGTAAAAGCCATCAAGAACGGCGCGACCAAGTGTATCGTCGAAGCCCGGTTCCGGATAGCGACCTACGGACTGGAAGACTTCTTTGCCGAGAACGACATCGAATACGACGAAGAGGAATGCATCATCCGGCGGGAAGTATCTGCCAACGGGAAAAGCCGCGCCTTCATCAATGATACGCCGGCTTCGCTGTCGCAGATGAAGATACTGGGCGAAAAACTGATTGACGTACACAGTCAGCACCAGAACCTGCTGCTCAACAAAGAAGGGTTCCAGCTGAACATTCTGGACATCCTGGCGCAGGATGAAAAGGAACTGTCCGACTATCAGAAAAGCTACCGGGAATACAGGCAGGTATGTCACGACCTGGAAGATTTTATTGTTCAGGCCGAAAAGAGCCGGCAGGATGAAGATTACCTCCGCTTCCAGCTGGAACAACTGGAAGAAGCCAACCTGCAGGCCGGCGAACAGGTTTCGCTGGAACAGGAGGCGGAAACGCTCAGCCATGCAGAAGACATCCTGGCCGGGCTATATAAGGCCGGACAACTGATGGACGGTGACGAGAACGGAACGCTGGCCCTGACCAAAGAATGTATACAGACTTTACAGAACGTATCGAAGGTATACCCCCCGGCCCAGGAATGGCTGGAACGTCTGGACAGTTGTTACATCGAGTTGAAGGACCTGGCCCGCGAAATTTCCGGCAGCCAGGAAGCCGTGGAGTTCAATCCGGCCCGGCTGGATTTCGTGAACGAACGGCTGAATCTCATCTATACCCTGCAGCAGAAACACCACGTCAAGACTGTAGAGGAACTGATAGCCCTCACAACCGACTATCGGATGCGTCTGGACGCCATCACGTCTTTCGACGAACGGATAGCCGCCCTACGGAACAGGCAGCAGGAACTGTATCAGACTGTACTGCAGAAAGCGGAAGTCCTGACCGAAGTCCGTACCCGAAGCGCCCGCTACATTGAAAGACAGATGGAATCGCTGCTGGTACCGCTGGGAATGCCCAATGTACGCTTCGCCGTAGAACTGAGTCCACGCAAGGAACCCGATGCCAAAGGTATGGACAGTGTCACTTTCCTGTTCTCTGCCAACAAGAACGGCACGCTCCAGAACGTGGCCTCCATCGCTTCGGGAGGTGAAATCGCCCGTGTCATGCTCTCGCTGAAAGCCATGATAGCCGGAGCGGTGAAACTGCCTACCATCATTTTCGATGAAATCGATACCGGAGTATCCGGCTCCATCGCCGAAAAGATGGCACTCATCATGCAGGACATGGGACGCCAGAACCGGCAGGTCATCAGCATCACCCATTTGCCGCAGATTGCCGCACGGGGTATTGCCCACTACAAGGTATACAAGGAAGATACCGAAACCGGTACAAACAGCCACATCCGACGGCTTTCCGATGAAGAACGTGTGCAGGAAATCGCCCACATGCTGAGCGGAGCTACCCTGACCGAAGCCGCCATGAACAATGCACGGGCACTGTTAGGATACAGTCAGCCCCAATCTTAACCCCAATAAAAAAAGATTATGTTTGAAAAGAATGAAATGATATTCGGCGTCAGAGCCGTCATCGAAGCCATACAGGCCGGTAAAGAAATAGACAAGGTATTAGTCAAGAAAGACATCCAGAGCGATTTGTCGAAAGAACTGTTCGCCGCCTTGAAAGATACCTTCATCCCGGTACAGCGGGTTCCCGTAGAACGCATCAACCGTATTACTAAAAAAAATCACCAGGGAGTCGTGGCGTTCATCTCCCCGATTACTTACCAACGCACGGAAGACATCGTTCCTTTCCTGTTTGAACAAGGCAAGAACCCGTTGCTGATTCTGCTGGACGGCGTGACCGATGTACGTAACTTCGGAGCCATCGCCCGTACCTGCGAATGTGCCGGTGTAGATGCCATCATCCTGCCTTCCAAAAACAGTGTAAGCGTAAACGCCGATGCCATCAAGACCTCGGCCGGTGCCCTCCATACCCTGCCGGTATGCCGCGAGAACAACATCACACAGACTATCCGTTTCCTGAAAGACAGCGGATTCAAGATTGTGGCTGCTACCGAAAAAGGAGATTACGACTACACCAAGGCCGACTATCAGGGACCGACCTGCATCATCATGGGTGCCGAAGACACCGGCGTTCCTTACGAACACCTGGCGCTTTGCGACGAATGGATAAAGATACCACTGTTCGGTACCATTGAATCACTGAACGTATCGGTGGCTGCCGGTATCCTGATTTATGAAGCAGTCAAACAACGTGGATTTTCCAACGAAGAATAACCCAACACCAACGAACTCCTATGAAACGAACCATTTTATTACTCGCTTGCGGATTTGCTCTCCAGGTTGGTATGGCCCAGGAGTTACCCAAATGGGCCGGTAAAGCCAAAAAATCCGTATTTTCTGTCATTACATACAGCGCAGACAACAAGATTCTGAATACCGGAAACGGATTCTATATCAACACCGACGGAACCGCCGTATCCGACTATTCCCTCTTCAAGGGAGCCGACCATGCGGTGATAGTCACTGCCGACGGTAAAGAACTGCCCGTCACTTCCATTTTGGGAGCCAACGACATGTACGATGTCATCAAATTCCAGACTACCGTCGACAAGAAGACGGAAGCCCTTCAACCTGCCTCACAAGGAGCAAAGGTAGGCGAAACCGTTTACCTGCTTCCGTATTCCACCCAGAAAGCCGCTACCGGACAGAACGGTACCGTAGCCCGGGTAGATACCATCGATAACTCGTTCTACTACACCCTGAACATGCAGACCACCGAAAAGACGGTCAGTTGTCCGGTCATGAACGGTAACGGTGAAGTCATCGGGCTCATCCAGAAGAATGCGGATGCGGAAAGCAAGGAAAGTTATGCCATCGGAATCGGCTACGCTCAGGGATTGAGCATCAACGCGCTCTCCGGAAACGACTATACCTTGAACAGTATCGGCATCAAGAAAGGACTTCCAGCCGATGAATCCCAAGCACTGGTCTACCTGTATGTTTCCTCTACCCAAAAGACACCCGAAGAATACCTGGCACTGCTGAATGATTTCATCAGCCAGTACCCGAACAATGCGGAGGGTTACCTGCGCCGGGCTACTTTTTACCTGGGCACCGAAGACGCTTCGAAAGCCCCGTTGGCCGAAGAAGATATCAAACGCATGTTTGAAGTATCCGAAAACCAGGCAGAAGCTCATTATAACTTTGCCAAACTGTTATACAACTACAACATTGGTTTAGGCGACAAACAGGGTTACAGCAACTGGAACCTGGACAAAGCCTTGGAAGAAATCAACCAGGCACTCGCTTCGGATGCACAGGGACTCTACTATCAGGTACAGGGAGACATTTATTTTGCCCAGCAGAAATATGCCGAAGCAGCTGCCAGTTATGAAGCCCTAAGCCGCACACCGGTGGGCTCGGCTGCCAGCTATTACTCTGCGGCCAAAGCCAAGGAGCTGATGCCGGAGCCAAACTATGGAGAAATCATCGCCCTGATGGATAGTGCCGTAGCCAAATACAATCAGCCTTACGGTCAGGAAGCGGCTGCTTTCCTGTTTGAACGTGGACGTTTCAAGGCTGCAGCCGGAAAACACCGCGAAGCCGTAACCGACTATACCGCTTTTTATGATGCCATGCTGGGACAGGTCAATGCCGAGTTCTATTATATCCGCGAACAGTCTGAAGTACAGGGGCGCATGTACCAGCAAGCTATCAATGACATCAACAAAGCTGTGGAACTGGAACCGAAGAACGTGGAATATTGGGTGGAAAAAGGAGGTGTCCACATGCGTGTCAATCAGATAGACGAAGCCATCAAAGCACTCCAACAAGCCCTCACGCTGGATAGCCAGAGTGCTGCCGCCTACCGTATGCTAGGCTATTGCCAGGTTCAACAGAACAAGAAAAAGGAAGGACTGGCAAATCTTCAGAAGGCGAAGGAACTGGGAGATACCGTAGCCGAAAGCCTGATTCAGAAATACAGCAAATAAGCAACAACATTCTTCATTCTCAATACATGCATGACTGGAAACGGTCATGCATGTTTTCGTTTATACCGACTGGCACTGCATTAAAAATCATATAACAAATCTAAAATAAGCCGAAACCGGAAAGAAATCGGAACGCTCGATTGTTTCTATGCAAGAAAAATCAAGACAAAAGAACAACTTACCCGAAAATAACGTACATTTATAGCAATGAACTGAAACACTTATTTCTATGAAAAGACTTGGAATCCTCTCAACGGCCGTCCTCCTCTTCCTGGCAGGTTGCGGCACTGTTCCCCTGACCGGGCGTCAACAACTGCTTCTGGTTTCCGACCAGGACGTTTTGTCTTCCAGTCTGACTCAATACAAGGAATACATGCAGGAAGCTACCCGTTCTACCTCCACGACTCAGTCGGCCATGGTCACCCGGGTAGGGAAAAAACTTGCGGCAGCCACCGAAACTTATCTGAGGCAGAACGGACTTTCCTCCGAAATCAGCAACCTCGCATGGGAATTCAATCTGGTTAAGAATGACGAAGTGAATGCGTTCTGTATGCCGGGAGGCAAGATTGTGGTGTACGAAGGGCTGATGAAACTGGTGTCCTCGGACGATGAACTGGCTGTAGTGTTGGGACATGAAATTGCCCATGCCGTAGCCAAACATAGCAACGAACGCATCAGCCAGCAACTGCTGGCCCAATACGGTGCTCAATTGCTGAGCAAAGGCCTGGAAAACAAAAGTACCGCCATCCAGACCGTTGCCGGACAAGTATACGGCATCGGTACCCAATACGGTGTTGTACTCCCCTTCTCCCGCAAACACGAGACGGAAGCCGATTACATGGGACTGGTACTGATGACCATTGCCGGATACAACCCGGACAAGGCCGTCACTTTCTGGCAGAAGATGGCAGCCAACGGTCAAGGCAGTGTACCGGAATTCATGAGTACACACCCCAGTGACAGCCGCCGAATCAGCGACATCCAGAAGGCCCTGCCAGAAATCAAGGCCAAATACTGACACAAAAAATCCGTATCGGAAACCTGTATACCAGCGTCCCGATACGGATTTTTCATGAACCGATAACTCCCTTTTCCTACTCTCCGAATAACGTACAGACCGAAGCCTGGCTTACCTGAATCAAATCGGCCGGAGCCAATTTGACCTGCAGTCCCCGCACACCGGCACTGACATAGATGAACGGGAAATCCATACAAGTATGATGAATATAAGTAGGGAAATGTTTCTTCATGCCGATGGGAGAACAGCCTCCACGGATATATCCGGTCAACGGCAGCAGTTCCTTCATCGGAATCAGGTCACATTTCTTGTTGCCCGAAACTTTGGCTGCCATCTTCAAATCCACTTCATGTTCGCCCGGTATGATACAGACAAAATAACCGGACTTGTCGCCGTGCAGGACCAGCGTCTTAAATACCTGCTCGATATTCTCTCCCAGGCTGGCCGCCACATGTACACAACTCAAATCATTTTCGTCCACCTCATACGGAACCAGTTCGTATGCTATCTTATCCTTGTCCAGCAGCCGTGCTGCATTGGTCTTCGCAATCTTTTCTTTTGCCATAATCCTTTTATCCTTTATCTGTTGTTGAATTTCCGACACCTTACCCTCATTTGCCGGACTGAGCCAGTTCTTCGCGGACAAACTTCGGGGTATAGCCTTCCGTAGACTGCGCCACCTGTTCCGGAGTTCCGCAAGCCAGCAACCGACCTCCGCCTTTTCCTCCTTCGGGCCCCATATCGATAATGTAATCGGCCATCTTGATGACATCCAGGTTATGCTCGATGACAATAACCGTATTTCCTTTGGCCACCAGACGTTCCAGTACATTCATCAAGACCCGGATATCTTCAAAATGAAGTCCGGTGGTCGGCTCATCCAGGATATAGACAGTCTTGCCCGTATCGCGCTTAGCCAATTCAGTAGCCAGTTTGACACGTTGGCTTTCCCCACCCGACAATGTCGTAGAAGGCTGTCCCAGTTTGATGTATCCCAATCCGACTTCCTGCAACACCTTAATCTTGTTCAGAATCTGCGGTACATTCTCGAAGAACTCCACAGCCCGGTTGATGGTCATATCCAGTACATCGGCAATGGATTTTCCTTTGTAGCGCACTTCCAGTGTCTCACGGTTGTAACGCTTTCCGTGACACACCTCACAAGGCACCAGTACATCCGGCAGAAAATTCATTTCAATCACCTTGTAACCGTTTCCGCCACAGGTTTCACAGCGTCCACCCGCTACATTGAACGAGAAACGTCCCGGCTTGTAACCCCGGATTTTCGCCTCGGGCAATCCGACAAACAGATTCCGGATATCCGAGAAGACGCCCGTATAGGTCGCCGGATTCGAACGCGGAGTACGCCCCAACGGAGACTGGTCCACATTCACAACCTTATCGATGTATTCCAACCCCTCGATGCTGTCGTATGGCAACGGGTCCTGTAGCGAACGGTAGAAATGCTGCGACAGGATAGGCTGAAGTGTATCGTTTATCAGCGTTGATTTTCCACTACCGGAAACTCCAGTCACACAAATCAACGTACCTAACGGAAATTCTACATCCACTCCTTTCAAGTTGTTTCCTCTCGCCCCCTTCAACCACAGTGAATGTCCGTTACCCGGACGGCGTTCGGCCGGAATCTCAATTTTCATCTCCCCGTTCAGGTATTGCGAAGTCAGCGTATGGGTCCGTAACATCTCTTCCGGCGTTCCGGCGAAGACCACTTCTCCTCCCAACCGGCCGGCTTTCGGCCCCATATCCACCACATAATCAGCGGCCAGCATCATGTCCTTGTCATGTTCCACCACGATCACCGTATTACCCAAATCACGCAGTTCCTTCAATGAGTTGATGAGCCGGATATTGTCCCGCTGATGCAACCCGATGCTGGGTTCATCCAGAATGTAAAGCACATTCACCAGCTGCGAACCTATCTGGGTAGCCAGGCGGATACGCTGGCTTTCCCCCCCCGACAGACTGACTGAAGAACGGTTCAAAGACAGATAATCCAGCCCCACATCCAGCAGGAACTTCAACCGCGAACGGATTTCCTTCAGGATTTCCGTTGCGATGAGACGCTGCTTCTCCTCCAGATGAGGCTCCACTTGCTGCAACCACTCATACAGTTCGCTGATATCCATCGAAGCCAGTTCATAGATATTCTTATCGTGTATACGGAAATGAAGCGCCTCCTTATTCAGACGCGCCCCTTTACATTCCGGGCAGACATCGGTCTTGGCAAACTGTTCCGCCCATTTTTGTGCCGTTGCCGAAGCATCCTTCTCCTGCATCAGCTGAATATATTTCACGATGCCTTCGTAGGTCACAAAATAATCGGAAGTCGTATGAATTAACGAGCTCTTGATTTTCAGCCGTTCATCACATCCGTACAGGATTTCGTTGATGACATCTTCCGGCAGCTCGCTTACAGGAGTCTTCAAGGTGGCATCGTACCGCTCCAGCAAAGCATCAATCTGCCAGAATATCATGGAGTTCTTATACTTGCCCAACGGAGCAACCGCTCCTTCGTAGACCGATAGCGACCGGTCCGGTATCACCTTATCCACATCAATCAGGTTGACATATCCCAATCCCTTGCAGCGTGGACAAGCCCCTTGAGGAGAGTTAAACGAGAAGTTATGCGGAGCCGGTTCACGGTAAGAAAGTCCGGTTACCGGACACATAAGGCGTTTGCTGTAATGACGTACACTCTCTGTCTGCGCATCCAGTATCATCAGCAGGCCATCGCCTTGGGTCATAGCTGTCGCCACACTCTGCTTGAGCCTTTTCTCCTCCTTCTCGGTCACCACTGTCTTGTCTATCACCACTTCAATGTCGTGATTCTTGTAGCGGTCCAGCTTCATGCCGTGTACGATTTCACGGATCTCACCGTCCACCCGCACATACAGATACCCTTTCTTCCGTACCTGTTCGAACAACTCCTTGTAATGTCCCTTTCGGGTACGTACCAGTGGAGCCAGGATATAGATACGGTGACCTTTGTAGTCCCGATGTATCAGTTCCAGAATCTTATCTTCGGTATACTTCACCATCCGCTCGCCGGACAAATACGAATAAGCCACTCCGGCACGGGCAAAAAGCAGACGCAGGTAGTCATAAATTTCAGTGGTAGTACCTACTGTAGACCGTGGATTCTTGTTCGTGGTTTTCTGCTCGATGGAAATGACCGGGCTTAACCCTGTTATCTGGTCTACATCGGGACGTTCCATACCGCCCAGGAAATTACGGGCATAGGCCGAGAATGTCTCGATATACCGCCGTTGTCCCTCTGCAAAAATCGTATCGAATGCCAACGAAGACTTTCCGCTTCCACTCAGTCCGGTAATGACCGTCAGACTGTCACGCGGTATCTCTACATCGATGTTTTTCAGGTTATGGACACGTGCTCCCTGTATGTTTATGGTTTCTTTTCCTTCTGTCATAACTTAATATATCACTGATATTTTGCAAAGATAATGCTTTTTTGTACTTTTGCCACTCAACCAAGAGGAAGAATAAAAAATGAAATTCATTCACACGATTTGTCTTTCGCTGATTTTATCGGCAAGTTCATTTTATACAGGAATATCTGCCCAGACTGCGGACAGCTATTTCCTACATACCGTTTCCAAAGGCCAGAGCCTTTATTCCATCGCCAACATGTATGACACTACGGTAGATGAGATTGTACGTTTGAACCCGGGAAGCGACTCCCAAATCAATACCGGACAAACCCTGAAGATTCCACAGAAACAAAAGACAGCAGGTACCGACCGATCCAAGTCCTTCCACACCATCCAACCCGGTGAAACCCTTTACCAGCTGACCGTCAAATACAAGGTCTCAGCCAAGGATATCTGCGCCGCCAATCCGGGACTGAGCGCCAGCAATTTCAAAATCGGTCAGGTCATCGTTATTCCTGCCGGTTCCCCCACCACAGAGACAGCACAGGCATCGTCCGAACAGCCTGCTACAAATAAAAAGGAACAGTCCTGGAAGGAAATGCACAAGGTGGAACGAAAAGAAACCATCTTCAGCATCAGTCAGGAATATGGAATCACTCAGGAGGAGCTGATAGCCGCCAATCCGGAACTACGTACTCAGAAACTGAAAAAAGGGATGTTCCTGTTCATCCCTTATCCGAAAGCCGAAACACAGGAAAAAACACCGGCTACTCCTACAACAGTTCCTACCAACGAAGAACTGTTCAGCGAAAGCCAGTTCGAACGGAAAAGCATTCATACCATCAAGGCCGCCCTACTCCTTCCCTTCATGATCGGGACAGACAACAAGGATGAGCAGCAACGGATGACCGAATATTATGAAGGAGTGCTGCTAGCCCTCAACGAGCTGAAAGCACAGAATGTATCGGTAGACCTCTACACGTACGATACCAAAGGAAATACCGCTACGCTGAACACCATCCTGAACAAAGGAGAACTGAAGAACATGGATATCATCATCGGAGGTGTACGTTCAGCCAACATCAAACTGCTGGCCGACTATGCTGCCAAGAACGATATCCGACTGGTTGTCCCGTTTGCCAATAAAGTGGATCAGGTGTTCAACAACCCGAACATCTATCAGGTCAACACCCCACAGTCTTACCTGTATTCCGAAGCCTATGAACATTTCATCCGCAAGTTCAAAGGAATGAATGTCATCTTCCTCGACACAAACAACGGAGACAAGGATAAGAACGAGTTCATCAGCGGTTTGAAGAAGGAGTTGAAAGACAACCGTTTCACATGCAGCCAGATGAGCATCAATACACAGACAACGCCCGAGAAGCTGATAGCTGCCATGGATACCCTTTCCGAAAGTATCTTTATTCCGGTATCGGGAAAGAACTCGGCCTTGGCGCAGATATTCCCGGCCTTACTGCAGGTACGCCGTAGCCACCCCAATATCCGGATGCACCTGTTCGGCTATCCGGAATGGCAAACTTATACTCAAGAATACCTTTCCAATTTCTATGAATTGGATACCTATTTTTATTCTTCATTCTATACCAATAACCTATTCCCTGCTGCCGTACAGTTCAGCAAGAACTACCGTAGTTGGTATGGAAAAGAAATGGCCAACTCCTATCCCAAATATGGTATGCTGGGATATGATACAGCCTATTTCTTCCTGAAAGGACTGGCTCAGCAAGGCAACAAGCTGGAAGACAACCTCGACCGGATATCAGTTACTCCGATACAGACCGGATTCAAGTTCCAGCGGGTAAACAACTGGGGCGGATTCATCAACCAGAAAGTGTTCTTCGTTCACTTCACCAAAGATTATGAACTGATAAAAATGGATTTCGAATGATGAAAAAATACCTCCTTTTAGGATTGACACTGTTTCTTTGCCTGGCAGTACAACCTGTCATGGCTCAGTTACAGGATGAGCGCCACAATTTTTCCATCGGTGTGAATGGTGGAGTCAACATCAGTTCTGTGAGTTTCATGCCCCGCATCAGAGAGGGGAAACAGATAGGCCCGTCCTTCGGATTGACAGCACGCTATATCTCTGAAAAATATTTCAGCATGATTTGTGGCATTCAGATGGAGCTGAACTATTCCCAGCGTGGATGGAAAGAAGTATACGAAGATGAAACGGGAGATACCTATCACCGTGCCATGAACTACCTGGAACTTCCGATTCTTGCCCACCTGGCCTTTGGCAAAGATGAAGGAAACGGACTGCGATTCATAGTCAACCTGGGACCACAGTTCGGCTATCTGCTCAACGAGAAAGAGACTTTCAACTGGGCCTCCGAACGCACCGGTGAACAATATGGGAAGATGGCCGACCGGAAACTCGACTATGGTATCGTAGGCGGAGGAGGTGTAGAAATCCGGACTGGTATCGGACACTTCCTGATAGAAGCCCGTTATTATTACGGATTGAGCGATTTCTACAACAACTCGAAGAAAGATTATTTCGAACGTTCCGGACACTCTTACATCGCAGGACGTGTGACCTACCTGTTCGACTTGAAAAAATAACATCCACTTAAAACAAATTATAGTACATGAAACTGATATCTTGGAACGTGAACGGACTGCGCGCCTGCTGCGACAAAGGCTTCCGCGACGCTTTTCTGTCACTCGATGCTGATTTTTTCTGCCTGCAGGAAACTAAGATGCAGGAAGGCCAACTGGATTTAGCGTTCGACGGCTACTCATCCTACTGGAATTATGCCGAAAAGAAAGGATATTCCGGAACCGCCATCTTCACACGTCACCAACCGCTATCTGTAAGCTACGGTCTGGGAATCGATGAACACGACCACGAAGGACGTGTCATCACCCTGGAAATGGAACAGTTCTATCTGGTAACCGTTTATACCCCCAACTCACAGGACGGCCTGAAACGCCTGGACTACCGCATGACCTGGGACGATGATTTCCGCAACTACCTGCAGGAACTGGACCGGAAAAAGCCAGTACTGGTATGCGGCGACTTGAACGTAGCCCATCAGGAAATTGACCTGAAGAACCCGAAGACCAACCGGATGAATGCCGGCTTCACCGACCAGGAACGCGGAAAATTCCAACAACTGCTGGATGCCGGCTTCGTAGACACCTTCCGCCATTTCTATCCAACCCAGGAAGGCATTTATTCCTGGTGGTCATACCGCTTCAAGGCCCGCGAGAAGAATGCCGGGTGGCGTATCGATTACTTTCTGGCTTCCGAACGCCTGAAGCCTCAACTGGAAGGTGCACGCATCCACACAGAAATCTTCGGTTCCGACCATTGTCCGGTAGAAGTTACGGTTCATTTCTAAACCTCCCTCCTATCCGATGAAGAACAGTGGTTTCACCTTGAAAAAACGTCTGAAGAGTTTCCGCTATGCATGGCACGGCATCGGACTGCTTATACGCTACGAACACAATGCCTGGATTCATACCTTCGCCGCGGTTTGCGTCATCGTAGCCGGTTGTCTGACCGGACTTTCAGCCACCGAATGGATAGCGATCACTTTTGCCATCGGCAGTGTACTGGCTGCCGAAGCCTTCAATTCTGCCATCGAAGCCCTGGCCGACCGTGTGAATGAATCGTACGACGAAGCCATTAAGCGGACCAAAGACCTGGCTTCAGGAGCTGTCTTACTACTGGCCATCGCTGCGGCCGTAGTAGGACTTATTATCTTTGTACCGAAACTGTTCCCGGTTTCACTATAAACTTACCACATGAAGAAACTGTTATTGTCGCTAATCATCTTCAGTTGCTGCTGCTCCGCAGTCTACGGTCAGGAACTGCAAGTATCCGGTAGTCGGAAAGCGGTCCGCACTTCGGGCGATGTAGGTGCTGTCCTGCTGCCTGTAGCCGGGCTAACAGCCATTTTAATAGAAAAAGACTGGGAAGGTCTTAAACAAGGGGTCTTTTCCGGCGCGACTACGCTGGGTGTCACTTTTGCGTTGAAGTACCTGGTCAAAAAGGAACGGCCAGACCACAGTGATTTCCACTCTTTCCCTTCGATGCATACCTCGGTATCATTCACTGCCGCCGCCTTCATCCAGCGACGTTACGGATGGAAATGGGGAATTCCGGCTTATGTAGTCTCTACGTATGTCGGCTGGAGCCGGGTGTACGGTAAAAAGCACGACTGGATAGATGTAGCTACCGGTGCCCTTATCGGTACAGCCAGCTCATACATCTTCACCCGTCCCTTCGCCCGTAAACACGACCTTACCCTGAGCCCGATAGCCGGCGACGGGCACTGCGGAATCTACGCTTCCCTGAAATTCTAGTTATCCCGCACTCGTTTCAAACAAGATCCATTCTCACCATAGACAAACAAATAAAGCGCCTCACAAGAGACGCTTTATTCTTTATCCGGAGCCCAAACCGGGCAGGCTTAATCAATTGAAATAATACAGGAATGTAGCGATACCTTCCAAAGCCTTTTTCTTCTGGTCCTTGATTTCAATCGAGAACTTGATTTCAGCTTTAGCTACACCACGCAAGTTGACCAACGAATGCAAATCGGCTGTCAGACGAACGCTCTGTCCCGACAAGACGGCCTGACCGAACTTCATCTTATCCATCCCGTAGTTCACCATCATCTTCAGGTTATTCACTTCAATGATCTGATTCCAAAGGTAAGGAAGAAGTGACAGGGTAAGATAACCGTGTACAATGGTACTCTTGAACGGACTTTCTACTTTGGCACGTTCCGTATCCACATGAATCCACTGATGGTCGAGAGTTGCATCCGCAAACAGGTTGATGCGTTCCTGCGGAATCTCCAACCAATCAGAAATGCCGATTTGCTGGCCTACTAGCTTTTCAAACTCTTCGTACGAGTTGATGATAACTTTACTCATATCTATCTCTTAAAATAAACGAAATGCTTTATATCGAGACAAATTTAAGTAAAATTCCGCACAAAAAGATTATTTATTTTAAAAAAGTATACACAATTCCGAAAAATGTGCAATAAATTCCGACTTTTCTGAAGCTATCAACCTTTCAGGCCGAACTTTGCCAGGTCTTCGTCCACCGAAGTAATACCACCGATACCGAAATTCTCGACCAGTACCTTGACAACACCCGGCGAAAGGAAAGCAGGCAAAGTAGGTCCCAGGTGAATCTGCTTCACCCCCAGACTCAGTAAAGCCAACAGTACAATCACTGCTTTCTGCTCATACCAGGCAATGTTGTATACGATAGGCAACTCATTGATATCATTCAAGCCGAACACTTCCTTCAGCTTCAAGGCTATGAGTGCCAACGAGTAACTGTCATTACACTGTCCGGCATCCAACACCCGGGGGATACCGTTGATATCACCCAAAGGCAACTTGTTGTATTTGTATTTGGCACAACCTGCTGTCAGAATAACCGTATCCTGTGGCAACGCCTTGGCAAATTCAGTATAGTAATCACGGCTTTTCATCCGTCCGTCACAACCAGCCATGACGATAAACTTACGGATAGCTCCACTTTTCACCGCACCGACTACCGCATCGGCCAACTGAAGCACCTGATTGTGCGCAAATCCACCTATCAGTTCACCGGTTTCCAGTTCTGTGGGGGGCTCACACTGATGTGCCAGTGCTATCACCTCCGAGAAGTCCTTGCGTCCGTTGGCATCTGTTTCCAGGTGACGACATCCCGGATAACCGGTTGAATTACCGGTAAACATACGCTCCTTATAAGCAGCATTCTCCAAGGGCGGCACAATACAGTTGGTAGTGAAGACAATCGGTCCGTTGAATGCGGCAAACTCTTCACGCTGCTTCCACCAGGCATTCCCATAGTTCCCTACAAAATGCTTGTATTTCTTGAAAGCCGGGTAATAATGTGCCGGCAGCATCTCGCTGTGCGTATAGACATCGATGCCGGTACCTTCTGTCTGTTCCAACAAGTCTTCCAGGTCACGCAGGTCGTGACCGCTAATCAAGATACCCGGCCGTTTTCCTACACCGATATTTACCCGTGTCATTTCCGGATGACCGTAACGCCCCGTATTGGCTGCGTCCAGCAAAGCCATGGTCTGTACCCCAACCTCACCGGTACGGAGCACCAAAGCAACCAGTTCATCGGCCGACAACGAATCGGCCGTGATGTGGGCCAGCGCTTCCTGCATGAACGTATGTATCGACTCGTCGGAATGCCCCAAACGCATAGCATGTTCGTGATAAGCCGCCATTCCTTTCAGTCCGTACACCAGCAGTTCCTTCAGCGAACGCACATCGACATTCGGCTCCCGCAAGACACCCACTGTTTTCGCCTTATCGGAAAAATCAGTACGGCTACCATTCCACGTCAGTTCGTCTACCTGCGGCAATGCCATGCCTGCCTGGACAGCCAGCGCCACCAGTTCATTCCGCAACTCCAGTCCGGCTTCTACCCGACGGAGAATGCTCTCCTCATCAAAGTTCGCATTGGTGATGGTACAGAACAACGCATCTGTCACAAACACATCCACACGATTCCGGTCAAAGTCTACCGACTGTCTCCGCAATGCTGTGGCGGCAACCGAGACACCCCGAACCACAAAGAGTAACAGGTCCATGGAGCACGCTGTAGACGCATTCTTTCCACAAACACCTTTCAGAACACATCCCACTCCCTTGGCGGCTTCCTGACATTGATAACAAAACATATTTCCTTCCATTTCGTTGAATTTTAAAATGATTTCTATTTTCTTTGTGCAAAGATGGAGAAAACCGCTCCCCTATTCTGTCACCCATGTGACAGAGATTCTGAATGATTGTTAAAAAAGAAGCCTATGGATGCAAGAACCCTGACCCGATTGCCGATATTTGAAGGATGTAGCGAAGAAGCCGCCCGCCAACTGCTGGCCGAAGCCCCCAACAGTGTACGCCGATACCCGACGGATACCTTCATCGCCCGCCAGGGAGACACCTGTCGTTCCCTCTATATCTTATGCAGCGGAACAGTACGCGCCCAGATGGAAAGCGCAGAAGGCAAACTGCTTACCATCGAAATCATGAAAGCGCCCGAAGTCTTGGCACCGGCATTTATTTATGCCGCCGAAAACCGCTTTCCGGTACATATCGAGACTTTAGAACCTTGCGAGGTTTTCCTGATGGACAAGAACCGCTTCCTGCAGTTCATGCACCAATACCCGGTAGTGATGCAGAACTTCCTGCGTGAAATATCGGACCGGAGCCAGTTCCTGAGCAAGAAGCTGAACGAATTTGCCCTGCAAAGCCTGAAATCACGGCTGCTGAACTATCTGCAAATCCACAAACGTATCCGCAACCAGCAGGAAGTAGCCTTCATCCTGGGGGTAGCCCGTCCTTCATTGGCACGTACACTGGCGGAACTGATAGCGGAAGGAAAAATCAGTATGGAGGGCAAAGAGGTAGCAATTCTGAAATAATCCCTGACCAGCCATCTATCAACCGGATAAGCCGTGCAACGGCCTGGGAACAATTTTCCGGATAAGTCAGATACTGCACAAACCAAAGCTTCTGCCGTTGTACGTATGTTCGGCAACAAAAATACAATACCCGTCCGAAAGCATCCACCCAAAGACCCTGACATTTCACTGACATCTTACTGACTACCCTTCCTGACTCCGTTTCATAGTTGCCAATCACATTCAACGCCTATGGAAGAATACGCAAGTGCCACCAAGGAGCTCTATTTTAATGTTTAACTGATTAGGAATTGCGCCAAATAAATTCTACCTTTGCTTAAGCGAAACATAATAAAATGAACCAGCCATGAACAGACTCTATCCGGTAGGCATACAGAATTTCGAAAAAATCAGAAAGAACAGGTATATCTATGTCGACAAGACAGCATTACTTTATCAGTTGGTAAAGACAGGGCAATACTATTTTCTGAGCCGCCCCCGACGGTTCGGTAAAAGTCTGACGATTTCTACCCTTGAGGCTTATTTTACCGGAAAACGTGAGCTCTTCAAAGGACTTGACATGGAGCAGTTGGAGAAGGACTGGACTGTACATCCGGTACTGCACATGGACCTGAACACCGAGAAGTATGATACGGAGGAAAGTCTGGAGCACAAGCTGGAACTGACTTTGAAGCAATGGGAAGAAGAATACGGTTCCAACCCCGATGAATATTCAGTAGCAACACGGTTTGAAGGAGTTATCCGCCGAGCAGCTCTCAAGACAGGATGCAATGTGGTAATCCTGATTGATGAATACGACAAGCCCATCCTCCAGACCATCTCCAAACCCGAATTACAGACCGAATACCGGAATACCCTGAAAGCGTTCTATGGTGCCCTCAAGTCATGCGACGGCTACATACGATTTGCCATGCTCACCGGAGTGACGAAGTTCAGCAAGG
>ENA-OPVK01000160-OPVK01000160.1-human-gut-metagenome-genome-assembly--contig:-NODE-160-length-55171-cov-21.678043_pt1 | contig 55171 bp, 50 predicted proteins | sample MGYA00241495_ERZ501982 | MGnify/ENA primary metagenome ERZ501982 (study PRJEB25962, sample SAMEA2042002) | human gut metagenome | biome: human gut; feature: human-associated habitat; material: faeces...
TATGCCCCACGAGGGAGTGGCGCGCCACTCCAGCCCGAGGTCGGGCGTGAGCGTCACCCAGCGCAGCAGGTTGGCGCGCAAGGCGAAGCGATAGTCCTCCGCCCGCTCCTGCGCCGCGAGGGGCAGGAAGAGCAGGGCCAGGAGCATAGCGAGCAGGTGTCTTCTGAATTTCGTCATGTCATGCATATGCGTTATGTTATAGGATTTACGTCTAGGGACGCCGCGGCATACGGGCATGGATGAACCATGCCCGTATGCCGCGGCGGAGCGAGGGAAGTCGAGATATCTTCCGCCGTTCCTTTGTCTGTCAAGGGAAAATTCGTATCTTGGCGCGCGTGAGCGTCTGCCTCTAAATATATGAGAGAGAGAGAGAGAGAGAGAATAAAAATTCCCCGAATACACAAATATTCAGGCCACTTTTTTACGGGAAAACCAAATGCCAAGGGCACCATAAGGCGAGAGTCCGCCCCCGTGGGGACAGACATTGGCAATGGGCGATGTTTCCACGTGAGATGAGGCATTCTTCTTCTCTGTTTGCGTTTCATACATAGGAACCCGCCTCCAGGGGGAGAACCGGTTTCCGTTTTCGCCTCCAAATATAATCAATTTTAGTGAAACAAGAAACATATAGAGGAAAGTTTTCGCGCATTTTGTGGATATTTCCCCCACAGGGCGAAGAAAAGGGGGTACGCTTTCCCTTGCCCCAACAGCCTCGCCCTGGGCAAGGAGATGGCGGAGAATCTGCCAAATTGGCAGTCCCTCCCGCTTTAGCACGCTATTTGAACTTCCACCCCCTGAATACACATTATTAATATATACAGAAAGGAGAAAAACATGACATTCGACAAATTCACCATCAAGGCGCAAGAGATTGTGCAAGCCGCTGTCAACAAGGGCCAGTCCCTGGGGCAGCAGACCATAGAGCCTGTCCACCTGCTGGCCGGCGTGATGGACAAGGGCAAGGACATCACGAACTTCCTCTTCCAGAAGCTGGGCGTGAACCCGCAACGGATAGAGACGCTCGTGGACTCGGAGCTCAACCACCTGCCACGCGTGCAGGGCGGCGAGCCCTACTTCTCCAACGACACCACGCGGGTGCTCAACCAGGCGCAGGACTTCGCCACCCGCATGGGCGACGAGTTCGTCAGCGTGGAGCCCATCCTGCTGGCCCTGCTCAGCGTGAACTCCACCGCCTCCCGCATACTGAAGGACGCAGGCATCACCGAGAGCGAGCTGCGCAAGGCCGTCATGGAGCTGAGGCAGGGGCAGAAGGTGGAGTCGCAATCGGGCGACGAGAACTTCCAGGCCCTGCGCAAGTACGCCAGGAACCTGGTGGAGGACGCACGCCAGGGAAAGCTGGACCCCGTGATAGGACGTGACGAGGAGATACGCCGCGTGCTGCAGATACTCTCCCGCCGCACCAAGAACAACCCCATCCTCATCGGCGAGCCGGGCACCGGCAAGACCGCCATCGTGGAGGGACTGGCGCAGCGCATCGTGAGGGGCGACGTGCCCGAGAACCTGAAGAACAAGCAGCTCTACTCGCTGGACATGGGCGCCCTCCTGGCGGGCGCCAAGTACAAGGGCGAGTTCGAGGAGCGGCTGAAGGGCGTTGTCCGTGAGGTGACGCAGGCGCAAGGCGAAATCATCCTCTTCATCGACGAGATACACACCCTGGTGGGTGCCGGCGGCGGCGAGGGAGCCATGGACGCGGCCAACATCCTGAAGCCCGCCCTGGCCCGCGGCGAGCTGAGGGCCATCGGAGCCACCACGCTCGACGAGTACCAGAAGTACTTCGAGAAGGACAAGGCCCTGGAGCGACGCTTCCAGACCGTCATGGTGGACGAGCCCGACGAGCTGTCGGCCATCTCCATACTCCGCGGACTGAAGGAGCGTTACGAGAACCACCACAAGGTGAGGATACAGGACGATGCCTGCATCGCCGCCGTGAAGCTCTCCGAGCGGTACATCAGCGACCGCTTCCTGCCCGACAAGGCCATAGACCTGATGGACGAGGCCGCCGCCAAGCTCAGGATGGAGCGAGACTCCGTGCCCGAGGAGCTGGACGAGATAGACCGCAAACTGAAGCAGCTGGAGATAGAGCGAGAGGCCATCAAGCGGGAGAACGACACCGAGAAGATAGCTCAGCTGGACAAGGACATCTCCGAGCTGAGAGACCAGGAGAAGACCCTCAGGGCCAAGTGGGAAGGCGAGCGCGAGCTGGTCAACCGCATACAGCAAGACAAGCAGCGCATGGAAGACCTGCGCTACGAGGCCGAGCGAGCCGAGAGGGAAGGCGACTACGAGCGGGTGGCCGAGATACGCTACTCCAAGCTGAAGCAGCTGGAGGATGACATCAAGTCCATACAAAGCCAACTGCAATCCACCCAGGGCGGCAACGCCATGGTGAGGGAGGAAGTCACCGCCGACGACATCGCCGAGGTGGTAAGCCGCTGGACGGGCATACCCGTGAGCCGCATGATGCAAAGCGAGCGCGAGAAGCTGCTCCACCTGGAGGAAGAACTACACAAGCGCGTCATAGGCCAGGAGGAGGCCATCACCGCCGTGAGCGATGCCGTGCGCCGCAGCAGGGCCGGGCTGCAAGACCCCAAGCGGCCTATCGCCTCGTTCATCTTCCTGGGCACCACGGGCGTGGGAAAGACGGAGCTGGCCAAGGCCCTGGCGGAGTACCTGTTCAACGACGAGTCCATGATGACCCGCATAGACATGAGCGAGTACCAAGACAAGTTCAGCACCACCCGACTGATAGGCGCGCCTCCTGGATACGTGGGCTATGATGAGGGCGGCCAGCTGACCGAGGCCGTGAGGAGGAAGCCTTACTCCGTCGTGCTCTTCGACGAGATAGAGAAGGCGCACCCCGACGTGTTCAACACCTTGCTGCAAGTGCTGGACGACGGACGGCTCACCGACAACAAGGGCCGCACGGTCAACTTCAAGAACACCATCATCATCATGACCTCCAACGCTTCCATGGACATGCTGAAGCATACGTTCCGTCCAGAGTTCCTCAACCGCGTGGACGACATCATCACCTTCAAGCAGCTCACCCGCGAGGAGATAGCGCAGGTAGTGGAATTGCAGATGAACCGCGTCAAGGACATGCTGCAACCGCAAGGCTTCGAGTTGCGCTGGACTCCCGCCGCCATAGAGTTCCTGGCCGAGCGGGGCTACGACCCCAACTTCGGTGCCCGTCCCGTCAAGCGGGCCATACAGGACTACGTGCTCAACGACTTGAGCAAGAAGCTGCTCAACGATGAGGTCTCCCGCGAGCGACCCATCACCATTGACCGACTGGGCGAGCAACTCACCTTCCGCAACGAGTAACATTCCCCTTCCCCGCCCCGCGGGGAGAAGGACACTACCATAGGCAAAGCGCCTGGCGATTCGAATCAATCGCCAGGCGCTTTCTTTGTCTCATGCCGTAAGGGGGATGGCTTACTGGTGTATGTAGACACCACCCTGTGACTGCATGGTCACCTTCAGCTTGCCATCCTTGCCCACTTTCACCTTCTTGAAGGTAGGCTCGCCTTTCTTATCGTCTCCCACGAGGCTCACCTCCTGTCCAGCCAGCATAGGCAATTGCAACTTCAGCGTGAGGGCTTCCTCTGTGGCGTTGATGCCGCCCACGTACCACTTGCCCGTCTCGGCGCACTTGCGGGCTATCACGGTATACTTACCGGGGTAACCGTCTATGAAGCTCGTCTCGCTCCATACGGTAGGCAAGGCCTTCAGCTCTGCCTTCATCTCCTCGCTCTGCACCTCCAAGGCGTTGGGCGTGAGAGCTACGCAGTTCACGCTACACTGGTTGGTAATGGCGGTGGCCAACTCAAAGGCATCGGTGGTGTAGCGGCGATGGCGGCTCTTGTTGTCCTTGCTCAGGAAGCGGTTCATGATGACACCACCCCAGTCAAAGCTGCCCACTACGTTGCGGGTATAGGGATACATGTTCATCTCGAAGCCCTCCTTCTTGGCGTGATACTCGCTGAAGAACACGTTCTCGCTGGCCAAGGCGGCTTCGCTGCCTACGTAGTTGGGATACATGCGCTCCCATCCCCTGGGCAGGGTGCAACCATGGAAGATTACCTGTATGCCGTAGTCGTTGGCGTCGCTCAAGATGTCCTCATAGAGCTTCATTGTCTCCTGCTTGTCTCCGCCGAAGAAATCCACCTTGATACCCTTCACGCCGACGCGCTTCATCCAGGCCATTGCTTTCTTGCGCTCTATGGTGTTGCCCATGATACCGCGAGGACCCTGGGGAGCGTCATTCGCATGGCCGTTGGAGTTATACCACAACAGCAGTGAAACGCCCTTGCCCTTGGCATACTGGGCCAATTGCTCTATGCGGTCATAGCCTATCTGGGTGTCCCATAACGCGTCCACCAAGATATACTCATAGCCCATCTCAGCGGCCACGTCGATAAACTTCACCTGGTCTTCATAGATGGTGGAGCCGTCTTGCCATATCAGCCAGCTCCAAGTATAGCGACCGGGCTCATAAACCTGGGACGCCTCATAAAGAGGTTCTACCACGTCGTATTGTATAGTGGTCTCCACGACGGGCTTCAGGGTCTTGCCCAACGCGATGGTGCGCCAAGGCGTGTCGAAAGGCACGGGCACGGAGGCCGTCACGGGGCCGTAGCCGTTATTCTCTCCCTCTTGCGGGAAGTTGACGGTAAATCCCTTGCCCTCCTCGTAGTCTGTCAAGCGGCAACCGGGATAGTTGCTGTTGGTGCCCGTCTCTGATACCAACACCCATCCATCAGCACCCACCTTGAACAGGCAGGGGAAGGTATAGCCCTGTCCAAAAGCGGACTTTTGCTTCAAGGGCTGGTCGGGATGGTATTCCTCCTCGTAAGAGGGCTTGGTGCGCTCAAAGCCCACCATGGGCACGCTTTGGGGGGTGAGGAAGGTAGTGGTGTACTCTGGGAAATTGAAGGCACTCGCCTCGTTGTAGATGATGGCGGTCTTGGGATTGTTGCGCTTAGGGCGCACCAAGGTATAGCGATAAGCCACGGCGTTGTCAGACACGTGGAAGACCACCTTCATGGTGTCCGCCTTGGCGTTGGTGAACGCCACGGTCAGTTCCTTTGCCTTATGCGCCACCTTGGCCACCTTGCTGCGGCTGAGCTCGTAGTTCACGTCCACATTCTTTTCGCTTGCGTTCGCCAAGGTCAACTCCTTGGTGAAGTCTCCATAGCTGGTGTTAAGTCCAAGGGCTGAACGGGTGAGCATGGGTTTCCCGTCGTAGTCAACGGTATAAAAAGCCTGTCCGTTCTCCGCGGAAACACTTACCGCCACCTTACCGTCGGGCGAGGTGACAGTCTTGGTATCGGCAGCCACGGAAAGTGCCGATAAAGCCATAAGGCCAGTAAACAATACTTTTATCATGTGATACAGATTTAAGTTAATTAGTGGCAAAGTTACACAAAATATCCCGCTTGCCAAAATCTTTCTCCCATTTCTCTCCCTTTCTGATACGGGACATAAAGAGAATGCGCTTTTCCGCAAACGTTTTCGTAAGTTTTTCGCATAAAACGACCCCGATTTTTTTGACTTAAATCAATTATATCGTATATTTGCATCATCAATCACGCACAGATTTTCAAGAAACAAAAATCATAACTACATAAATAACAACTGCTGAAACATTCAAAATCGAGGGAAGCTTCGACGTGAGTCAAAGCTTCCTTTTCTGTTTATAAGGTATTAAAAGTCGCTATCATCCGCAAGCGGGAGACCTCTTCGACTCTTTCCCCCATGCGGTTATGAAATCTTCCCTGCTGGAAAACAAGTTAAATTGCCCTTGAAAACAACTTATTTCACAAATGAAAACAACTTGTTTCGCTCGGCAAAACAAGTTAAATTGCCAGGCAAAACAAGTTGTTTTAAAATCGAGCGGGATTTCACTTCTGCCAGGAGACCCGCTTGATGATGGAATAGGCGTCATAGAGCCCCAGCTCGCCTGCCTTGCTGAGATCGCTAATGGCCTTGTCAGTGTTCTTGGTGGTAATCCTGACAATGCCCCGGTTATAGTAAGCCTCCGCCAAATTGGGGTCTAGGTTGAGGGCGATGGTATAATCGTCTATCGCCTTGGAATACTCGTTGCGAGCCACGTGCATGTTGCCCCTATTATAATATAGGTACGCGTTGTTGGGATTGAGCTTTATGGCCTCGCTGAAATCAGCCTCCGGTGAGGCCAAGCTGGTGGAGGAGCCGCCTTGCGACTTGAAGAAAGCGTCCATCTCCACCTGGCAGACCGCCCTCATCCAGTATGGCATGGAAGCCTGGCCGTCTATGTGCAGGTAGTCCGTAAAATCACTCATGGCGGCCTGGAAGTCGCGCAAGACGGCGTAAGCCACGCCTCTTTGCATGAGCAGCCGCTTCTTGCTCTCGTCGTCCTTGACTACGGAGAGTTGGGCAGAGCACTTGTCTATGAGGGCAAAGATGGCGGAAGAGGTGTTCTCGTCGAGTCGCTCGCGGTTGCAAACGATAAAGAAGGGGTTCTTCTCCACCTTGGCGTTGAACTCTTCCACTTCCTTGTCAAACACGTGGGCGGCGGAGATGCCCGTCTGTGTCTGGAAATAAGAGAGTTGATACATTGGCATATAGTCCAGCTGCACAGCCCTGTTTTGTATGCGCCCGCGGTACTCGCTCTTGTATTCGTGCTCCGACTTGATGTTGTCATCGTCTTCCACGATGAGATTGTTGTATTTATCGATATCTATCTCGGAACGCTTGCGCACCATTTTCTTCATGCTGGCGGTCCAGCGGGGCTGGATTCCGATATGCTTGTCCATCTGCGCCTTGAATATGCGGAACTCGTCGGCCTCCGCCTTGGCCGTCATGCCCAGCCTGCGATAGCAGCTGGCACGATAGGACAATCCTGTCCAGAAATTGGGGAACTGCGCTATCACCTTGGAATAGTCCGCGATGGCCGCGCGCAAATCGCCCGTCTTGTCGTGGAGCACGCCTCGGTTAAAGAGAGCCAGGAAGTTTTCCGGCTCCATCTTGATGACAAAGTCGAAATCGGTAATGGCCCGGTTGTCATCGCCTAATTGCATACGGAGCAAACCTCGATTGTAGTGTCCCAGGAAATTATTGGGATCCAAGTCCAAGGCCATGTCATAATCCGCCATGGCTCCTCGCAGATTGTTGAGGTTGATACGGGCCAAGGCACGGTTAAGATAATTGTTCACGTTATTGGGGCGCAAGTGGATGGCCTTCCCCAAAGCATTGTCGGCATCGCCCCACTCCTTTCTGGAAAGGGCCATAGCCGCCCTCGTGCCCCAAGCGTCAGCGTCATAGGGGTCTATCTCCAAGCTCTTGTCCAACCATTTCTCTGCGGAAAGGGTGTCTTGCTGGCGCAAATAGACTTCCGCCTTCAGGGAATAGGCGTTGGCGAACTTAGCCCACTTCGTGACAATGGTGTCCAACTGCACTTGGGCGGAATCATAGTGGCCGCCCTGCATCAGGCACAACGCCCGGTTGTACCAATAATTCTGGTTGCGAGGCTCTAGGCGAATGGCTTCATCATAATCGGTTACCGCCTCGTCATATCGTTCTTGCCTAATCTTGCAGATAGCGCGCAAGTCATAAATGTCATTGATATAGGGATTGAGCCCGATAGCCTCTGTGGCGTCATTCTCCGCGCCCTGGAAGTCATCGAGATTGTATTTGGCGATACTGCGGTAATACCAAGGCTCGTAAAGGTAAGGCTTGGCGGAGATGGCCAGGTTAAAATACTTGATGGACAACACGAAGTCATCATAATAGAGGGCACTGCGGCCTGCCGTTATCAGCCTGTCTACCCTGTATTGCGCTTTTACCGCGGTGAGCGAGAGAAGCAACAACGTGAGGAAAGCGAACCTTTTCATGCGAATCCAATTACCTTAATGAGAAAACCTTACCCTATCCTACCCCCGTAAATCAGCGTCTCACCTTCACGTGATAGGAACAGCTGAACTTGCCTTTCATGATGTTCTTCAGCTTGCCGCCTATCAGGTTTTTGCGCAAACCGGAAAGGCGGTCCACGAACATCACGCCCTCCAGGTGGTCGAATTCATGCTGCATCACCCTGGCCAGGTAACCATCCACCCACTCGTCATGGGGCTGGAAGTCCTCGTCCATGTACTTCACGTGGATACGGGTATGGCGAGTGACCGGCTCGTGAATGCCAGGAATAGAGAGGCAACCCTCTTCCATGGTCTCACGCTCGCTTTCCTCGTCCACCTCCAATATATGGGCGTTGATGTAAGCCTTGCGGAAATCCTTGTACTCGGGCAGGTCTTCCGCCAAAGGAGTCAAGTCTATGACCACCACGCGGATGGCCTTGCCTATCTGGGGGGCTGCCAAGCCTACGCCATCACTGGCAGTACACGTCTCGAACATGTCCGCTATCAGTTTCTTCAACTCAGGATACTCGGGCGTGATGTCCTCCGCTACCTTGCGCAACACAGGCTGCCCATATATATAAATAGGTAATTTCATGCTTGTTACATATTGACAGACTTCATGAATCAAGCCCTCAACGGCGGGCGTTCATGTAGTCTTGCAGTATAATGGTGGCGGACACTTCGTCTACCAACCCCTTGTTTTCTCTACGTTGTTTTTTCTTCACGCCTCCGTCCAAGATAGCCCTTTGGGCCAAAACAGAGGTGAACCGCTCGTCATAATAAACGACGGGTATCTCGGGATGGGCCTTGCGCCACCTGTTAACAAAAGCCTCCACCCGCGGCAAGTTCTCGCTGGGTTGCCCGTTGGCCTGCGTAGGTTTTCCCACCACGATACGCTCCACCGCCTCTTGGGCGACATACCGTTCCAAATAGGAGAAAAGCTCTGACGTAGGAACAGTGGCCAACCCGTTGGCGATGATTTGCAACGGGTCGGTCACTGCCAATCCTGTTCGTTTCTTGCCGTAGTCTACGGATAAGACGCGCATTAGTTCTTATAAAGCAGCCATGCGTCGGGATAGTTGCCCGCACGGAATTGGTTGCGGCTTTGAACCGCTGCGGCCTTGTCCGCGAAAGTAGAAGCTACCACGCGATACATATTGCGCTCTGCGTTATAGACTATCTGGGCGGCGTATCCTGCGGACTTCAAGGTGCTTTGCAAGCCTTCGGCGTTGGCCTTCAGCTGGAAAGAGCCCACGATAACGCTATAGGTCTGCAAGCCAGCGCCATCAATCAGCTCCACGTTCTCTTGCCTTACGGTAGCGTTCTCTACCATGGCCTCAGCGGCGGGCTTTGTCTCCAAAGGTGTCACTACAGGAGCTTCCTCCACGGCGGGAGTGGCGTTCTGGGCCTCCTGGGCCTTGGCCTTCTCGTAAGCTTTCTTGTAAGCGCTTTCGCTGGATTTACAACTAGAGAAAGCCAATACGGCGCAAGCCAGCGCGCAAATCATTGTCAGTTTCTTCATCATTTTCTGTTTGGGTTTATGGTTTATAGTTTATTTTATGATGCGAAAGTACAAAATATATCGCAAAGAATAATCAAATCGCCGCATAAAGTTTGTTAAATCCACATTATATCACACTTTTAACTAAAATTTAGAGACAAATCGCTTGCGGTTAGGGAAAGAATTCGTATTTTTGCGGTAAGACATTTGTTTAACTCTTAATAAATTCAACGGTTATGAAGACATTAGGTATCATTGGCGCGTTCCTGGGCGGTTGCATCGCCGGAGCCGCAGTAGGTTTGCTTCTCGCTCCCGAGAAGGGTAAGGACACTCGCAGCAAGATAGCCGACACGGTTACTGATTTCTGCAAGAAACACAACCTGAACCTCTCCAAGAAAGAGGAAAGTGACTTGATTGACGACATCAAGGAAGCTGCGGAATAAATCTGCCCATGCTCTCTAGCGACAAGAACATAGAGACCATAGAACAGCTTGTCAAGCTGTTGAAACATTACATCGGACTTCGGAGTGAATATCTGAAGTTCGATGTCAGTGAAAGGATTATCCGCGTGCTGACGGGACTTGCGGTGTTGCTGGTCGCCTTCATATTGATAGCCATCATGTTGATATACCTTTCTTTCGCCATCGCGTTTGCCTTGGCTCCCTATACGGGTGCCGGAACCGCTTTTTGCCTGGTGACCGGTTTTTACCTGCTAATCCTCTTGCTTTTCCTTGGCTTCCGCCACCAATTGGTAGAGAAACCTTTGGTAAGGTTCTTGGTAAGTGTTTTGCTTAAGAAATAATGACGAAGAGTTATGCCCACACCCCTCATTGACCAAACCAGCTATAACACGTTGCAAGACATCACCAATCGCAAACAGGTGTTGCGTGAGGCGATTAAAGACGATGAGTCGCGAATACAAGAAAAATGGCAACAGCTGTTTAAGGCTCCCGCCATGTTCTCCAATAACGCGCCCGCCTCAAAAAGGATAGTCAGCGTACTCTCCAACGGATGGAAATTGGTGGATGGATTTATATTGGGATGGAAGCTTTACCATAGGTTTAAAGCCAAGAAGCGTTAACTTAAGGACATAAAAAAAGGACTACCGCCGTAGTCCAACCTTGTTAACCTTAAATCTAATACTATGAAAAACACGTTGCAAAGGTATGAATATTTCTCCATACCCGCAAGCGTTTATACCATTAATATATATTTAATTAACACGTTTTAACTACAAACGTCTGAATTTTCCTTGCCGTTAACTTATTTCAACATATAGGACCTGTCCTATATGTCAAAAGAAAGGCCATCAAATCCAAAGAAGAAACCCTCGGGCAGACGGCTATTCGCCTCGTCATGGAAGCCAATCTCGTGGGTAACATGGGTAAAATAAGTACGCTTCGCCCCAATACGGCGAGCCACGGCAATTGCGTCGTCCACCAACTGATGGCTATGGTGCGGTCTGTTAAAGCGCAAGGCGTTGATGACCAAGGTCTCTAGGCCTCGCAAGTAACGATATTCGTCTTCCTCTATGGACTTCATGTCCGTGATGTAGGCAAAAGAGCCGAAACGATAGCCCACGATAGGCAACTCGTCGTGCATTACACGGATAGGCAACACGGGGATATCGCCTATCAGAAACTCCCTGTGGGGGAATACGGGATGGAGATTTAACTTTGGGGCGCCTGGATACAGCTTCTCGCCCTGGGGCGGGAAACAATAGGGCATGGTATGCCGCAAGCCCGCTATCACGTTATCTTCCGCGTAGATATTGATATCTCCAAACACGCAAAAAGCCCGCAAGTCATCTATTCCCGCCACATGGTCGTAATGAATATGAGTGAGCAATACGCCGTCCAGCTTGCGGAAAGGAACCCTAAGCAGGGACATACGGATGTCCGGGCCGCAATCTATGAGAAGGCGTGTCGTCTGGCTCTCTATCATCGCGGCCGAACGGAAACGCTTGTCCCTAGGGTCTGCGCTATGGCACACGGCGCAATCACAGCCCAAAACAGGAACGCCAGCGGATGTTCCAGTTCCCAAAAACGTCACTTTCATAGGATATTCACTTCCGGATATATCTCCACTCCAAAGCGTTGCCGAACATCATTCCTTATCCGTTCACACAGTTGAAGGACATCCTTGCCCGTGGCCCCTCCCCTATTGACGAGCACCAGGGCTTGCTTCTCGTGCACGCCCGCAGGTCCCAGGCTCTTGCCTTTCCAGCCACATTGCTCAATCATCCAGCCTGCCGGTATCTTGTATTCTCCCTTCTCGCTGGAAACGACATAGTAGGGCATCCCTGGATACCGCTCCGACAAGGTGCGCCACTTCGCTTCATCCACTACGGGATTGACAAAGAAACTTCCAGCGTTGCCCAATTCTTTGGGGTCGGGCAGCTTTGAGGCGCGAATAGCGCAAATCGTCTTGCGCAGTTGCTGTGCGGTGGGTTGTTCTATAGCCTGGGCTTGAAGAGCACCGCGGATATTTCCATAATCCAAGCGCGGGCGAAAATCGCGGGAAAGCCGATAGGTGACGTATGTTATCAGGAACCTACCCTTCCAGGCAGTCTTGAATTTGCTTTTACGATAGGCGTAATCGCATTCCTCTTGCCGGAAAACGACAAGTTTGCCCGTGGCTATTTCCACAGCCTCTATCTCATGCAGTACATCCTTGGCCTCCACGCCGTAAGCGCCGATGTTCTGCACGGCACTCGCGCCCACCTCGCCAGGAATGGCGGACAGGTTTTCCAGTCCATGATAGCCATGGGATACGGCATAGGAAACCATTTCGTCAAAGACCTCTCCACTGCCACAACGAAGATACACATGTTCCCCATCTGGGTCAAGCGTCGCCTCAATACCCTTAATGGCGGAATGGAGCACGGTGCCTTGGTAATCCTGGGTGAGCAAAAGATTACTGCCTCCACCGATAACCAGCAAAGGTTCATCCGCCGCGGAAAGGGAACGAACCATCCGCACGGCCTCCTCCACGGAATCAAATTCCAAAAACCTTCGGCATCGGGCGTCTATCCCAAAGGTGTTGTGCTCCAAAAGACTATAGTCACGCAGGTCTCTCATGTCAGGTATTCAACTTGGTAAGTACCCATTTATCTCCATCGTGCCGGAAAGTGAGCCACATCTCCAAGCCATTGGCGATGCCCCTCAACATGAATATCTTGGTATGGCTCTCACGATGGTTCTTGCCGTAAATGATATTATATATAGTACCCGTGGGCAATTGCGGGGCAAAGGCAGGCCATGTCTCTGGGGCTATCTCGCCCGTCATGGTGCCAAAGTCGTCATCAGGATCAGGCCCGCTGAAATAGACCGGGTCTTGCAAGTGGTGTTGCTGGAAGGCGGAATCCGTGGCGAACGATTTATAGAAACTCAGGAATCCGCCGTTGCGGTTTACCCCCATCTCTTGCTGGTTGATAGAGGTCATTTTCCATTGCCCCTCTATCCTGTTAAAGAGATATTGCCTCACGACATTGTCATCCAGGAATATCTTCTCCACCACCACGTGGTTGACCGTGGTGTCCTTGCCCGCTTCTACCTGTCCCATGTCGTCCAGGATCAAGGTGTAGAAATCTTGGTCCATAAAAAAGCGTTCCATCTTCCATTGCTGGCGGCTTACCTTGCCCACCAACTTCCCGTCATGGTATTCCCGCAAAGGGAACTGCACGCGGCGCAGCTGCAAACGCTTGTTAGCCCCAAAATTGAAGATGAAGTCGTCAAACAACTCGTCCGCCGCCTTCGGCATAGGAGCTTCCGCTATCAGTGCAGCCACCGTGTCTACCGCGACAGCCGTATCAGCGACAAGCGTATCAGAATACACGGAATCTTGCGCCGGCGCTTTTTTCTCGGAACATCCCGTGGCGGTAAAGCACGCGATGATAAGTGCCGACATGAAAACCAGGATAAAAGAGAGTCTTCTCATAAACCAATCATTTCCTCAAATTTTCCATGCAAAAGTACAACTTTATTTCGAGAATCTTTCTCCATTCATGGGAAAAATAGTATCTTTGCACTCAAAATAGACAATTTTATTATATGTTACTGGAAAAGATAGAAAAACTGCTGCAAGAGGTAAACACCCTTACCGCCAAGAACGCGGAAGAGCTGGAGCAGCTAAGACTAAAATACCTGAGCAAGAAAGGAGAAATCAGTGCCTTGATGGCCGACTTCAGAAACGTACCCGCGGAGCAGAAAAAGACCATTGGCATCAAGATCAACGAGCTGAAACAAACCGCGCTGCAAAAGATAAACAGCCTAAGGGAGCAGCTGGAAGAAAGCGAAGCCGCCGCTGACGACATCGACCTCACCCGCACGCCCTACCCCATCCAGCTGGGCACGCGCCATCCGCTCACCATCGTGAAGAACAAGATAGTGGACATCTTTTCCAGGATGGGCTTCGTGCTGGCAGAGGGTCCCGAGATAGACGACGACCTGCACGTGTTCACCAAGCTGAACTTCGCCGCCGACCATCCCGCCCGCGACATGCAGGACACTTTCTTCATAGAGCAAAGCGACCCCAACGACGTGACCAAGAACGTCATCTTGCGTTCCCATACGTCCGATGACCAGGCGCACTACATGGAAACCCACCAGCCTCCCTTGCGCATACTCTGCCCGGGCAGGGTCTACCGCAACGAGGCCATCAGTGCCCGTGCCCATTGTTTCTTCCACCAAGTGGAGGGACTCTACGTAGACAAGAACGTCAGCTTCACCGACTTGAAGCAGGTACTGCTCACCTTCGCCAGGGAGATGTTTGGCCCAGAGACCAAGATACGTTTGCGCCCCAGCTATTTCCCCTTCACCGAGCCTAGCGCCGAGATGGACATCTCGTGCCATATCTGTGGCGGCAAGGGATGCGGATTCTGCAAGCACACCGGTTGGGTAGAGATATTGGGCTGCGGCATGGTAGACCCCAACGTGCTGGAGGCTTGCGGCATAGACTCAAAGGTATATAGCGGATACGCTTTCGGCATGGGTATCGAGCGTATCACCAACCTGAAATACCGTGTCAGCGACTTGCGCATGTTCTCGGAAAACGACATCCGCTTCTTGCGCCAGTTTGAGTCCGCCCGGTAAAAGAGGGATATTCCGATCATCTATACTTCCCGCGCGCATACATATATAAATGTACGCGCGCGGTCTTTCATTTCCGGGACCTCAGGTCCGCGACCCACAACTCGCCAGCACATCACGGCTCCGTGGGAATGCCATGGGATAACAAGAGATTGGCATGGTAGCGGCAAATGGTGCGCGAGTCGTTTCCGGGCATGGGTCACGTGGGTGAGATGTCAAGAAATCGTACTTTTTGGTTTTCTCGGGAGCGGAAGCCCCGGACAGCCCATATACAGGCGGTGGGAAACGAAACTAGTTTCAAAGGGTCACATCGGCCATCGCAACTAGTTGCGAAGCCCTACGCAACTAGTTGCGTTTTTCCCCGCACCCATAACCGATCCCGACCCTATCCTGATTTGTCAAGATTCATTCACTTATCCCTCCCATTTCCCATGCATGGCGTTCACGACATCTTCGCGTATTCCCGGGCACCGCAAGAAAAGAACTTATTATTCTCCACTAAAAATCCACAGATCCCATAAATGAATGTCCTTACGCATGTTCCTCGTTGCCATGCGACGTGTCACGGCACGTCGCTACTGAGCCTCCAGCAGCCCGTGTTCCGTGAGGATGTCCCTGACGCATTGCTCGAAGGCCTTACGGTCGAAAGTCTTCCGCAACACCACGGGGTAGGTCATGGTCTCTATGCATTGCATAAACTCCTGGGCGAGCATCTTTAGGCATGCTTCTTCTGTTTGGAGTTTGACAAAGGAATCAAAATCTACTTCAAAATCCATGGTCAAACACTTATACATTCTTACATAAGGAGTTATTGAGTTGGGTACCTTTAGCATTTTGTCCACGTAATATTTTGGCCGTTTCGCCTTAAAAAACTTTCGGAAATTATCCATTAGGCAAACCAGCTGCACTTCCCAGCTCTCAATTACCTCTGAGTGGAACTTGGTTTCCAACTCTTTGTGTAAAAGCTTCTCGAACGCTACAATTGCCTTGGGCTGTGAGGTGAACCCTCTGTCTGTAAATACAACTCCTATTACAAAATCCATATTGGTAAATATTGTTAGCTATTAGACCTAAACATATAAATATGCATTTCTAATGAAATCGCTTATTCCCTGGCGGTAACTCTCCATGTTCTAGATAGTATTTTAGGAGCATCCATTTCTCAGCAACAAGAATTTGGGTTTTATTTCCTTCATAAACTGGGATCATATTAAAGTATTTTTTTTCATATGATTTTTGACTATATCTGTTTACACCTTGTATGGTCTCTCCATATTTCCAGACATCTTCTGTCGTCAAATGAACCTTCTCCCCTGTCCGGACATTATCATAGTCCCCATCTACTTTGGGAACTAATTTATATGTAAACCCATCTTCATTTCTGTTTTCCCTTATCAACTTTCCTATTTGTTTTAATACTCTCTCTTCTATTATTATATCCTTTATTATATCTTGGTTGTCATACAAAAACACTCCCGTTGCGCCCAGATATACCAGAGGCACCAGCCAATCATTGGCGACACCTACTCCCGTGACATCATCTGCGAGAACCATAGGAGCTATCATGGTGGCATATTGGTAAGCACTGTAGTCCCATTGCGCCCTCAGGATAGCCTCCTCTACCTTGGCATCCGTGTCTACCCGCAAGTCAGCCGTGCTGCCACCGCCACATGCTCACAAACACCTAAAGGTAGTGTTGGAAAGAAGAAACATGGAAGCCCTTCGTGACGATCCTTAAGGCGGCAACTCCGCGAAACCCCTTTTTCTCATACGCTTATCGTTTGATGATTAAGTCCTTATTAATGTCACAGCAACCCATGCTCCGTGAGGATGTCCCGCACGCATTGCTCGAACGCCTTGCGGTCGAAGGTCTTCCGCAACACCACGGGATAGGTCATGGTCTCTATACAGTGCATAAACTCTTTAGCAAGCATCTTTAAGCACCCCTCCTCCGTTTGGAGTTGAGAATACTCATCGTATTCCAACATGAAATCCATGGTAAGGCATTTATACATTCTCACTTCAGGAGTCACTGAGGCTGGTATTTTTAATACTCTGTCAGCATAATATTTTGGCCGCTTTGGTTTAAAAAGTCTTTAAATTCAATGCGTACACATATTAAACGTAGGCATAGTTCTTCTACCATTTCGCTATGGAAGCTTCCAAGTCCCTTAGACAAAATGTTTTCAAAACACAGTAATTCGTCATTACGACAATTAATCATTAGTCCAAATGATATTTTCATATTCGCCCAAATGGAGATACTATCCCCTCCCGTGAGGAAGCCATTATCTCGCTCGTATCAAAGAGCAGCGAAACGGCTATATATATAATAAGGTATAGATATCTTTTCATGGCACTAGCAGGGTTACAGGCTTTTACTTCTTGACTATCTTCCAAGTAGAAGAATCGCCACCATTTTCCGTAGTGATGCGCAGGATATAAAGCCCTTTTGGCTGGGAACTGATGTCCAAGGCCACACGGCCAGGTCCTGAATTAGTGGTAAGCACTTGCTGCCCGGAAATATTGTAAATGTCAAAGCGAAACGCTCCATCTCCCGTAATTTCCACTGTCAATTGACCTTCCGTAGGATTAGGATAGATACGGATGTCTCTGTCATTCAACATCTCTGAATAGCTTTCATTGGTGAACTCTTCCGCAGCCCTCGTCTGCAATACGATTTCCCTTTTCACCCGGTTGCCAGCCTCATCATAGGCATAACTCACGTTTTGCCCGAATGAGGAGCAAAAAATAGTAGACAACAATATGCCTAACAGGGTGATTTTCTTTTTCATGGTCTTTCAAGTTTGGGCTTAAGTAGATTACTATGCGCAAAGATAGGAAATAATCCGATACGTTGTTCCCTGAAGGGCGAAAAAATTTTCACCCAAAAGTATCCTTACTTACTTGCCCAACGCACCTATATTAAAATCGAAACTCACCTTAGTGACTTGGCTTGGTCACCTAAGGTGGCTTTTCAAGGCATCCTTACCTCTGTGTCATATAGAGTTATCCCATTCTTACCATCCCCGCCAACTGCACGAAATAATCATTTGACCAAATGTCAAGTTCTTTTGGATTGCGCACGAAAGGCAATACATCTTCTTTCACTTGTTTTATATCAGCTGTAGAGAGACGCTCAATGAGTTTCTCTTTGAATAACGCCGGGGTAATATCCTCATTGTTAAACTGCTTGCATCGTTCTGCCAAATGGGCAAAATCCAACGGAACATTATGGCGTACATACCATTCGAAATCGTACCAGTCACGACCTTTGACCCTATTCTTCCATACACGATAGACCAGCGCGTGCATCTTGCCCGCGAACAAGTCCGGAAGTGTGAAACAACGGGTCATAAATGAATGTGGCTGAAGCAATAGCTTTTGTTCCGTCTTGAAGTTCAACGGTGGAAAAGTATCCACTTCAATCTTTATCTTTATTGACTTCTCTGTCTGGAAAGTAACATCATACACATCGGTATTATCTTTAAGAAATGCCGATTCGACCTTACCAAAACTCTTTTTGTCCTTCTTTTTAATCTCCACCTCCCGACCGACAATGGCAAATTCATCGATTATAGGCTGGAAGTATTTCGTAAAATCGAACTTGTCATCGGAAGCCAAAAGAGAAAAATCCATATCCTCACTAAAGCGTTGGAGGCCATGAAAAATTCTGAGGCAGGTACCGCCATAGAAAGCGGCTGATTCAAAGAAGCCTCCGGCATACAGGCCTGCAAGTATCATTTGTTGATTGACTTCAAATATGGCGTTTCTCTTATGTTGCTCCGTTGTTAAATCATAACGGGAGAGCATATTGTCGAATATCTCATTTTTCATCGTCTTAAGAATTTTAAAAGTGTTGAAACTGAATCGGTCTTTTTGCCTACATGAATATAATCTTCAAATATGGTCGCGTCCATATTATAGAACTCATCCATATCCATACGAATATCCTGCTCAAGATATATCTCCACATCCTTCATATAGCGAAGAATGACTTTGGGGGAATTGGCAATCAAATCACACAAAGCCTTTTCCGGTGATGCGATAAGAAATGCATAGTCACCTTTATTCATACTCCTTACCCCTATCGGAAATGCCTTTCTTGAAATATGTTTGTAGTCATAATTGCCGACTGGAGTTTGAAAGCTTCGGGGATGTTTTATTGTCATTGATTGATGAACATATACAGCCTCGGGGATAAGTCCATAATATCGTAGTGCAGTAGACATTGAAATATACGAAGGTGTATAAAGATGATTGGCTATCACCTCACTCGATAGAATCTTTCCTGAATATTCGGGGTTGATCACATAAAGTCCTCGCTTTAGCCTGATGATAAACTTTTGTTTTTCGAGCCAGATTACCTTCTTATTAGCAGACTTAAGGTCCGGATATAACGATTCAATGATCGAAGTCGTTACTGGAATGGTTCCTATTTCAATTAATTGTCTATTCATACTGCAAATATAGCTATAATTTGAACAATAAAAGAAACATAACATCCTTTTTTGTTCAAATTATTACTACTTATAAATCTATAAGATAAGGTGGCTTTTCAAGGCATCCTTACTTGCCTGTCCCGCCCCGGTTGATAAAGATTAACACGAGCCTACCCTATCACCTTTACGCGAGAGGCAAAGAAATCCGCCCGCTTACGGTTAAGACTGAGGAAGTGCCTCATGAAGAAACCGAATACCTTGTTGGGGAGGGGCACGTCGCGCTTAGCTTCCCTCACGAAAGACAGCAACTCCTCGGTGTGGTTGTCGCATTGGCGGGAAAGACTGGACAAACGATGGGCATTGAGGAAAGGAAGATAGAGCTTCCAACACCACCTGACCATGAAGTTCATTCTCGCTCTAATGGTCTCTTGAAAGATATTGCCCACGCTGACAAAAGCCTTAATGGTCTCCGTCTTTCTGGAAGCGTTGACATCTACCCGGTAATAAGTCAAGGGGCAGTCCCTGACCACGAAGGGATGAGCCATGAAGAGGAGCTTCAGCCAGAAATGGTAGTCGGCGCAGGGATAATACGTGTCATTGAAGCCACCCAACCGCATGACCACCTCCCTCCTTATCAAGTTGCCAGGAATGTCCAGACCGTTTCCGGCCATCAGGTCGGCTATGAGAGAGACCTTCCTCAAACGGAATTGACCTTCGGGCGAAGCGGTCTTCATGCGCTTCGTGGCCGTGAGAAAGAGAGCGTCGGCCTTCCCCTCCAGGATTTTCAACATCCTCTTTACATTTACCATACAGCCCGGCAAGAGGCAGTCATCATCATGCAACATGCAGACCCATTCGCCTTTGGCCAATGTATAGAGGCGGTTCCAATTGCCCGTCATTCCCAAATTGGTCTCGTTCTTATAATAACGCAAACGGGAATCCTGATAGGTGGCCATCAATTGTTCCGTCTCGTCGCCCCGCTCGGGATTATTGTCTACGACGATAATCTCCACATCGCCAGCGTCGTCTTGGGTCAATACGCTATCCAAAGTCTCCTTGAGCGTGGTAGCCCGCTTGTAGGTAGGGATAGCCACGGTGATGAGAGGGTGGCTTTCTTTATTATCGCCACTAATCAGAAGGGATTTCACTTGAGCGTGACGCCCAAATTGGTCATTGGTATTAAAGACTTCTGCAAAACTCTTTTCCATTTCGTTTTTGTTTCTGGGAAAACTCAACTCTTACATTTCATTCCTGTTTCCAAGCTCACCTTGGGGCTCCACCCTGGCAGAACATTGCCCCTATAAGGCTCCATCACTTCCCGCTCCCGATAGGGTCGGCCTCCCCACTCGATAGGCAAGCGCACGCCATTCACCTGCTCAAACATACTGGCCAACTCACGCAAGCTGCGGGGATGGCTCGAGGACAAGACATATTCGGGCAACAGCGGGGCACTGGGGTCGGCCAGCCTGTTGGCCAAAACCTGGAATCCCACCACCACATCTTCTATATGCAGCAAGTCCATGCGTTGCTCGCCTGGCGACATGGCCAGCGTTTCCCCCGACTGGGCTATCTCACGAAACAGGGCGAGTATCTTCCTGCGGGTGTCTCCAGGGCCATAGGTGTCACATAGCTTCAAGGTGGAGAAGCGAATGGGGGAAGTCTCCTGGTAATAGCGAGCCATGGTGATGAGAGCCTGCTTGGTGGCGGCATAGAGATTGACGGGATGGTATTCGTCAGAACGCTCGGGCGACTGGTAGTTTTGCCATATCGTTCCCGTATTCAAAAACCACTTCACGCCAGCCAGTTTAGCGGCTTCCAGCAACGAGATGCCCAACAGGATATTGGCGTTCACCAAGTCCGCAACCTGGTCAGGGCGATGGCTTGCCAAGTAAAGGGAGGCCAAGTGGATAATGCCTTCCACCTGATGGCTCCGTAAATAATCGGCCAATCGCTCCACGTCTCCCTGGAAACAACAAACATGGCGGGGAGACAGCGCACTATAGTCCGTGGAAGGCCTCACCAATAGATGCAACTCATGTTCACCCGACATGCGGGCGTAGAGATGCTTGCCCACGAATCCCGTGGCACCTGTCAGCAATATCCGCATGGCTAGAAAGGAGAGTTAAATTCATCCAACCGCGGGAAGGTGGTGTCCCTACCCGAGACAATGGGTTTGTCTACACCCCAGTCAAAACCAATGGAGTCGTAGGCCACGCCCGCGTCGTGCTCCCTGGAGTAGCATGAAGTCTGGGCATAGTTCACCACGCTGCCATCCCGCAAGGAGCGGAAGCCATGGGCAAAGCCCTTGGGTATATAGAGGTACTGGGCTTTCTCATCGTCAAGCTCCACGGAAAAGTACTGGCGGAAGGTGGGAGACGACTTGCGCAAGTCCACCACCACGTCAAGGATATGGCCTTGGCTGACATATACCAGCTTGGTGTGGTCAAAAGGCGGCAACTGGAAATGCATGCCCCGTATCACGTCGCGGTGGGAAACGGAATAGTAGAACTCCCGGAAATCCGTGTCCAGGCCGTTCTCACGAAAGAAATCCTCGTTGAACAACTTCTGGAAACCGCCTCTCTCGTCCTTGAAATGCACGGTCTCCAAGACATACAAGCCCTCGAAAGGCGTATTGATAATCTTCATGACAGGTACTTGTTGATTTGTTCCACACATAACGCATAGACATCCTCCGACTGGTATCGCTTGTACCAGTCGGCCACCATGGCCATGCATTGGTCTATGTTCATTCTCGGTTCCCAGCCCAGACGGAACTTCGCCTTGCTGATATCCAGCAGCAAGAGGTTGGCCTCATGCAAAGCGTTGGGGTCTGAGCAGTCCTTCAACTCTCCTTTGCCATAATAGGCAATCAACTTTCGGGCAACTTCCCATACGGTGGAAATGCTTTCCTGGCGGGGGCCGAAGTTCCATCCCTCACAGTATGCGGTAGGCTCCTGCCACATCTTTTCCGCCAAGAGCAAGTATCCCCCGAGGGGTTCCAGCACGTGTTGCCAAGGGCGGATGGCCTTGGGAGAACGTATCTCTATGGGCTTGTCCGCTTCCAGGGCACGAACGCAATCGGGTATGATGCGGTCCAAGGCCCAGTCACCACCGCCTATCACGTTGCCCGCCCTTACACTGGCCAGGCTGACATGATGCTTTTGCCCGTAGTCCTTGGGGTTGAAAAAGCTCCTGCGCCAAGAAGCGATGGCTATCTCCGCGGCTCCCTTGGAAGAGGAATAGGGGTCATAGCCTCCCATTGGCTCTTCCTCCCGATAGCCCCACAGCTGCTCCTTGTTCTCGTAACACTTGTCGGTGGTAATCATAATGCCCACCCTCACGCTGTCCGTTTGGCGGATGGCCTCCATCACGTTGATGGTGCCCATCACGTTGGTGGCGTAAGTCTCCACGGGTATCTCATAGCTCAACCGCACCAGTGGCTGGGCGGCCAAATGGAAGACTATCTCGGGCCGGTATTCCTGAAATATCCGCTTCAGCAACTCGCCGTCCCTGATGTCCGCCCGCAAATCTGCCTTGATTTTCCGCCCGATGCCCGAGAGCGCGTAGTTATCTTTATCGGAATAGGGATCCAACGCCACGCCCACCACCTCGGCACCCATCTCGTGGAGCCAGATAGAGAGCCAGGAACCCTTGAAGCCCGTGTGCCCCGTGACGAGCACTCGCTTGCCTTGATAGAAATCTGTTGTCATTCGCGTAGAGATTGTCGTTACCACACCTTCCATGGGGCTTTGCCCTCGTTCCACATGGCGTTCAACTCGTTGTTGTCCCTGAGCGTGTCCATGGGTTTCCAAAATCCCGTGTGGCGATAAGCCATCATCTTTCCCTCCGCGGCAAGCCTCTCCAGCGGGCCACGCTCAAAGATGACGGTGTCATCTCCTTCGGGAATATAGTCAAACACCTCTGGCTCACAGACAAAATAGCCGGCGTTCACCCAGTTGCGGTCTCCGTCGGGTTTCTCCTGGAAAGCATTCACCTTGCCTGTTTCCAAGTCCAGGTGGAGGGCGCCAAACTTGCCCACGGGCTTATAGGCCGTCACGGAGATGAGACAACCCGACCGCTCATGCGCCTGGATAGTGTCGGCGATATCCAGATCGGTCACTCCGTCGCCATAGGTCAAGAGGAAACGCTCCCTTCCCACAAACTTCTGCACGCGCTTCAATCTTCCTCCAGTCTGCGTATGCAAGCCTGTGTCTATCATGGTGACACGCCAGTCCTCGGAATTGTTCTCCAATATTTCCACGGAATTATCCTTCAGATTGACCGTCATGTCGCAATTGTGGCGAAAATAGTTGGCGAAATACTCCTTGATGACATACTGCTTATAGCCACAACAAATAATGAAATCGTTAATGCCATAGTGGCTGTAGGTCTTCATGATATGCCACAATATAGGTTTTCCACCTATTTCCACCATGGGTTTCGGTATGAGCGTGGTGGCCTCGGAGAGCCTGGTGCCCAGTCCGCCAGCGAATATCACTGCTTTCATCTTTGCTCTTCTATATATTAATTATGTATAACATCATCGGCAAGCCGTCTTCTCGGCCACGAATTGCCGGATGGTGTCTATCATGTATTGTAACTTCTCCCTCGTCATGCCAGGATATACGCCTATCCAGAAGCAATCGTTCATTACCCGGTCAGTAACGGGAAGCGAACCACCCACTACCCTGTAGTCCACGCCCTCCACGTATTGCTCAAAGGCGGGATGGCGCAAGAGGTTGCCGGCGAAGAGGTTTCGCGTCTGCACCTTGTGCTCCTCCAGATAGGTGGTCAGTTCGGTGCGGGTATAGCCCGCGTCGGGTTCCACGGTGATGAAATAGCCAAACCAACTGGGCTTGCTGTTCTTCTGCGGCTGGGGCAGCAGCAGTCCGGGAACGTCTCGCAAACCTTGGGTGAGATAATCGAAGTTCTCCCTGCGGCGGCTGACAATCTCATCCAACTTCTCCAGCTGGGCGCAACCTATGGCCGCCTGCAGGTCGGTGGCCTTCAGGTTATAGCCCATATGGCTGTAAACATATTTATGGTCGTAGCCCATGGGCAACTGGCCGAATTGCTTGGTGAAGCGGCAACCGCACGTGTTGTCCACGCCTCCCACGCACCAGCAGTCCCTGCCCCAGTCCCTGAAACTGTTCACCAACTTGTGGAGCAAGGCATTGTCGGTATAAACGGCACCGCCCTCGCCCATGGTCATGTGGTGGGGAGGATAGAAAGAGGATGTACCTACGTCGCCGATGGTACCCGTTTTCTTCCACTGCCCGTCTATCAGGTATTCCGAGCCCAACGCGTCACAGTTGTCTTCCACCAGCCATAACTGGTGCTCGCGGCAGAAGTCCACCACGGCTTGCAGGTCAAAGGGATTGCCCAGAGAGTGAGCTATCATCACGGCCTTGGTCTTGGGCGAAAGGGCGGCTTCCAATTGGGTTACGTCTATGTTGGAATCTTCTATGCGCATGTCCACGAACACGGGCACGGCATGGTATTGCAGGATGGCGGAAACCGTAGTGGGAAATCCCGCCGCCACGGTAATCACCTCGTCGCCACGCTTGATAGCCCTATCCCCCAGCTCATGGGCGGTAAGGGCACTAAAGGCCAACAAGTTAGCGGAGGAGCCAGAATTGCAGAGCGAGCAATAGGTTACGCCCAGCCACTTGGCCAATCCCACCTCGAAACGATGCGCCCAAGGGCCTGCCGTCAACCAAAAGTCAAGCGATGCATCCACCAAGTTGACCATCTCCCGGTCATCAAAATAACGTCCGCCGTAGTTCACTTTCGTTTTTCCAGGCACAAAGTCTTGCGCCTTGGCGTGCACCTCTTGATAATATTCACGGGTAAGCCGCAATATCTGTTCCTTCAACTCTTCTTTCTTGCTCATACATCTAATGCTTATATGTCATGCAAAGATAGGAATTTATCCCCACACTGCCAAGACTATGGCGAGAATTTCCCCTCGCCGCCAAGTTTTTCATGTCTCCCTGACGGCTTTCCAAGTAAAATCGCTATATTCGCGAAAGGCATACCCTGACCAAAATCTATACAGACAGTTATGAAGACCAAAATCTTTTCCCTGATGATGATGGCCTGCCTGGCCACCACACTATGGGCGCAACGAAGCGTAACCACCCTGGAAAAAGGGTGGAAGTTTCAGAAGGGCGACGTGCCCGAAGCCATGTCTCCCGACTTTGACGACAGGAAATGGGAGCAGGTGACCATCCCTCACGACTGGGCCATCTATGGTCCTTTCAGCAGAGACAACGACTTGCAGAACGTGGCCATCACGCAAAACTTCGAGACACAAGCCTCCGTGAAGACCGGCAGGACGGGAGGACTGCCCTACGTAGGCGTGGGATGGTATCGCACCACGTTCTCCGCGCCCGCCGGAAAAAGGGTGACACTGGAGTTTGACGGAGCCATGAGCGAAGCCCGCGTATACGTGAACGGAAAGGAAGTATGCCAATGGCCCTATGGATACAACGCCTTTTACCAAGACGTGACAGACTGCCTGAACAAGGACGGCAAGCCAAACACGCTGGCCGTGAGACTGGAAAACCAGCCGCAGTCTTCCCGCTGGTATCCCGGGGCGGGACTCTACAGAAACGTAAGAGTGGTGGTGACCGATGAAATCCACGTGCCCACCTGGGGAACGCGTATCACGACCCCCTACGTGAGCGAGGAATACGCCTCGGTGAAGTTGGCCACCACCCTGGCGGGAGCCAACGGAAAGGACGTGCGCATCATAACAGACATTCTGGATCCAGACGGCAAAAAGGTGGCGAGCAAGGAGCATCTGAGGCGGGTGAACGAGGGAATGGATCTGGAACAGAACTTCCTGGTGAACAATCCAAAGCTCTGGACACCCGAGACTCCCTCGCTCTACAAGGCCGTGACCCAAATCTATGAAGGGAAAAAGTTGGTTGACGAATACACCACACGCTTCGGCATCCGCTCCGTGGCCATTGTGGCGGACAAGGGCTTTATGCTCAATGGCAAGCCCCGCAAATTCCAGGGCGTATGCAACCACCATGACCTGGGCCCGCTGGGAGCCGCCGTCAACAAGGCAGCCCTGCGCCGCCAGCTCACGCTGCTGAAAGACATGGGTTGCGACGCCATCAGAACTTCCCACAACATGCCCGCGCCAGAACTGGTGGAGCTATGTGACGAGATGGGATTCATGATGATGGTGGAACCATTTGACGAATGGGACATCGCCAAATGCGAAAACGGATACCACCGCTTCTTCAATGAATGGGCGGAGAAAGACATGGAGAACATGTTGCGCCACTTCCGCAACAACCCCTCGGTAGTAATGTGGAGCATCGGCAACGAGGTGCCCACGCAATGCGACCAGCAAGGCTATCAGGTGCTCGCTTTCTTGCAGGGAATATGCCACAGACTGGACCCCACCCGCCCCGTGACTTGCGGCATGGACCAAGTGAGCTGCGTATTGGAAAACGGTTTTGCCACCTTGCTGGACGTGCCAGGCTTCAACTATCGCACATTCCGCTATCAAGAGGCTTACGACCTACTGCCCCAATCAGTCGTATTGGGTTCGGAGACAGCCTCCACGGTCAGTTCCAGGAGCGTGTATAAATTTCCCATCGAGAGCAAGAAGGACGCCAAGTACGATGACCACCAGTCTTCCAGCTATGACCTGGAGTGTTGCTCGTGGAGCAACCTGCCCGACGAGGACTTCGCGTTGGCTGAGGATTATCCTTGGACAATAGGGCAATTCGTGTGGACAGGCTTTGACTATCTGGGAGAACCTTCCCCTTACGATACCGACGCTTGGCCCAACCACAGCTCGCTCTTTGGCATCATAGACCTGGCGAGCATCCCCAAAGACAGGTATTATCTCTATCGCAGCCAGTGGAACAAGCGGTCGCACACCCTCCACATACTGCCCCACTGGACTTGGCCAGGCCGTGAGGGAGAGGTAACACCCGTTTTTGTCTATACCGACTATCCCGAGGCGGAGCTGTTCGTGAACGGAAAGAGCATGGGCAGGCAACGCAAGCTGACCAAGCAAGAGAGTGAGGCTCTGAAGGGAAAAGACTCGCTGTGGCTGCAGAGAAGATACCGATTGATATGGAACCAGGTGAAATACCAGCCCGGAGAGCTGCGCGTGGTGGCCTATGACCAAGACGGGAACAAGGCGGAAGAGCAAGTGACGCGCACCGCGGGCAAGCCTCATCACCTGGAAATAGTGGCCGATCGCACCCTGCTGAGCGCGGACGGAAAGGACTTGGCCTACCTCACCATCAAGGTAGTAGACAAGAACGGCAACCTTTGCCCTGCCGACAACAGGAGCGTGCGCTTCTCCGTGAAGGGAGCGGGCAAGTACCGGGCATCCGCCAATGGCGACCCCACCTGCCTGGAACTGTTCCACCTGCCCAAGATGCCGGCCTTCCAAGGACAACTGACCGCCATCGTGCAGGCGAGCGAGAAGGCGGGCGACATCATATTCGAGGCAAAAGCCAAGGGCGTGAAACCTGCCAAGCTCACGCTGAAAGCGGAATAACAAAAAGGCCGCGGCATGGGAAAACCCATCCGCGGCCTCTCTATAATCTCTCTTCTATGAGTGGAAAGCTTAGCGCTCTATGCCACGATTATTGATAGTGGCGTTGAGCAACATAACGTAGGTGCGATACTGCTTCTTGGAAAGAACAGTGCGCATGTACTCCAAGTCCTTCTCGATAGCCTTGTCCACCATCTCCTTGCGAGCCTCTGCGGGAGCGCCAGCGGCGTTCAGCATGTCAGCGTTGAAGTTGGTGTGGATGTCGCGCACAGCTGCTTGCTGATCAGAGCTCAAGCGCAAGGCCTTGGTAAGACCACTCATGTTGATTTCCATTCCGTAAACGGCAGCGGCGTTGTTAGCCTCAGCCTTCTCGTCAGCCGCAAAAGCGGTAGTCATGCTCAAAAGAGCAAATGCCATCAAAACAATCTTTTTCATAATCTTTTTACCTTTCTTACTTTACGGGATTCACTTTTGTGTCCCAATTAAACTTATTATCCTAATTGTCTTTTGACACCGCGAATATACGCCGCTTTCCGATACCCCGCAAACATTTTGGCGGAAAAACGCGTGAAAAGCCGATTTTCTTGACGTAAATCAAACAAATTAAAAGGAAACCTATTATCCCTGCTTTCAAAATAACTTATTTTGCCTCGCGATTTAACTTGTTTTGATAAGCAAAATAAGTTATTTTCATAGGCAAAACAAGTTGTTTTCATGAGCAAAACAACTTGATTTGCCAAGGGGTCGCCATTAAGAGCCGCAAAAGCATGGCTTTATGGGACAATCCTCGCCTTTTGTAACAGGAACTTAGAAATGGAACTGGATGTCCACGCCACAATGGAAAGGATTACCCTGTTGGGCGAAACAATAGGCGGTGCCCGTCGCGGCGCTCTGCAGGGCAAAGGTGTTGTAGCGGGTCTTGGTAAGGTTCTTCGCCCACAAACTGATGCCCACAGAACCGAAATCTGCGTCCACTTGCGCTCCCAGCAAGGCATAGAAGGGCTGCGAGTAGTCATTGTTCTCGTCCCAATAGGTCTTTCCCTGGGCATTGAGCCGTAAGCCAAAAGTAAGACTCCTCAATAAGGAACGGGAGAAATCCCATCGATAGTCCGCCTGGACAGAAAGCGTATGCTGTGGCACATAGGGGACATAGCGATCCTTATAACTAACCGGATTGCCCGCGGCGTCCTTGTCTTCATATTCGTCGAAGACTGCTCGAGTATAGCCATAGGTCAGCCCCCAATTGAAATGAGAATCAAGAGCGGCACCGCGCAAAGTGGTCTCCAATCCGCAACTGTGGCTCCTGCCCGCGTTCACCATCATGCGACCATAACCATAATTTCCCGCCATCACGGAAAGTTGCTGGTCTTGGATGCGCATATAGAAAGCGGCCATGTCCCAATGCAGTTTCTGTTGGAAAAGATTGAGATGGGCACCCAGCTCAAAATTCCAACTGGTTTCGGGCTTATAGGCTATGGTTTCGTTAATACGGCGATAGTCCTCGGCGGTGTGGGGAACGTCGTAGTCTCCCTTCATGGCGTCCTGCCGATGGTCATTCAATTCTGTTTGAAGTATGTCACTAAACATCTGGATGTTGAAACCTCCCGCCCTGTAACCCTTGCTCACCATGGCGTAGACATTGCTGCCAGCGTTGTCCAGCGAATAACGCAAGGAGAATTTTGGCAATAACTGGTTAAAACTATCAGAACCCTTTCCGTCTAATACGGAAGAGAGAAGATTGTCGGCCGACTGGCCCATGATGTGAGCGGAAAGGGACATCAAGGCAGAGGTCTCATAACGCACCTTGGTGTGGGTATAGTCGTAGCGCAAGCCCACGGAAGCCGTCAACCTGGGCGTGATGGCGAAATTGCTCTCGTGGAAGACGCCTAAGTTCAACTGCGGAGTATGATAAACCCCTGGCACGGTAAGCGCCACTTGCATATTGACACCTCCCGCGGCCTCAATGGCCTGAGCCGCCATGGCCTCCGCCATGGCTTGGGGCATGCCCTGCGCCACCATGGAAGATATCATGGATTGATAGACAGCATTATAAATTGAGCTTTGAATGCCTGAAGCTATATTGTCCGTAAAATCGCTGTCAAAGTAAACGGGGGCTTCGGTACGCAACCATTGGGAAGAGAAGAAAGCCCCAAAAGCCCAATGCCAGAAACCTGACAAAGGTTCACGGCTCTTGATGGAGAACTCTTGCGTAAAGGCATTCTGGAACTGGCGCTGTTCCAAGTGCATGAAATCTTGGGGCAAATAGTCTTGATCCATCAGCATGTAATCCTTCAAATACTGGTAGCTGGTAATGCTATGGAAATCGAAAGCGTTGACATGCCACCCCAAATCCAACGCGGTATTGAACATGTTCCTGCGGTAATTGCCCCTGTAATTATTGTCCGGCGCGGCGGTTTCGCCCGTATTCCTGTCCATCACGCCATAGGGGAAAGCGTTCTGGCGGGTGTACTGGTAGTCTGCCACATAAGAAAGACTGAAGTTGTCGCTAGGGCGATAAGCCACCCGAAGACGGCCACCTGCCTCATTACCGTTATCTGCCTTGAGTCCCGAAGACTTGTACTTAAAGAAGCCGTCACTGCCCTGATAGAAACCCGCCAATCCTATAGCCAGTTTTTCGCTGAGTTTTTGATAATGGGCAATTTCCGCCAGCCGCCAATTGTGGCTGCCATAGCCCAATCTCAGGTCAGTGCCATCCGCTTGCAAAGGATCTCTAGTAAAGAGGCGCACCAGCCCTCCCTCTGTGTTAAGTCCATAAAGCGTGCCCTGGGGACCTCTCAACACGTCTACCCTATCGAGCTGATAGGTGTGGAAATTGAAAGCGGCCTTGCTCATGATGGGCATTCCGTCCAAATAGATGCCCACCGCGGGGCTGTTGACGCGGCTTCCTATTCCCCTCACATACATTGAGGAAGTAAGGCGACTGCCATAACTGGGCATCTCGAAATTGGGAACGTAGTCAGAAAGTTCTCTCAAGTCACGCACGCCCAGTGACGAAAGATCTTTCGCGCCCAAGGAGTTAGAGCTAAGAGCCTGTTGGCGCAGCCTGAATACCTCCTTGGGAGAAGAGACAACCACCACTTCGTCTATATCATATACCTTGCTGGTATCATTGAGGTCATAAGTCTTTTCGGAATTGATGCCATCCGCGGACAAGCGCAACACACAACAAAGGAAAGACACCAAAAGGAAAAATCGAGCCATTAGATAATCATTATATAGTTTCAGTTATACCAACGCGAAGATACGGATAATTATCGAAATAAATTCTAACTCCCGAAAGTTTTTCGCCATCGGGAAATGGAAAACCAGAAATATACCAACAAAAGGGGATAGCCCAAATAGTAGAGCGTGGTCAAACTAAACACGATATAGTCTATGGCGCATACAGCCAAGAGACCAAAGAGGTAAAGAATGCCTTCGCCTGCCATCATGCGGTGGTAGACCTCATCCACGCAAGTGAGACCAACGATGAGGATAGCCCACACACATATCAAGAAAAAGCCTAGCACTGGTGGCACGGCAAAGGGGTTAAGCGTGGGATGGAAATAGAACTGTTGCCAAACCTGGGGCCAAAAGTTCTGTATCGTGGCATAAAACGCCGCCGAGGAAGAGACCAACAACACCAAAGCCGTGGGGTAAGGAGAATCTATATCATTGAAATGCACTATCCGGGCATTCTCGGAACGTATCTTATACACCAAATAAGCCAAGGCTATCACCACTATGATAACAAGGAACACCAACAAATGAATGTCGCTGAACATGGAGATGAACTGCGAAATAGGATCATCGGGTACCACTTGGCGCAACAACGACGACTCATGCGTCCAGCCAATTCTCCCTTTCTCGGTAGCCAATTGCACCCATACAGTATCTATGCTGTCTTGAGGTATCATGCGGATATCGGAGACCACCAATAGATGGCCGCTCTTTACGGCAAAGGTGTCTACGGGCATTTGATTGACATACTCCTCGGGTTGCTGGGCTATCAACAGCAAGGAATCGTGTTTCACCACGAAATTATACTTATTGGTGTAATGGTGAGTGGCCGAGAAATTAATGGAGTCTATTTGCCGTTGGTTGTATGTGACCAATACGTCGGAATGGGTCTCGCCACGTTTGCGGTAACATGACGTGACAAGCAGCGAGAAAAGCAGAAGCGGCAAACCGACTCGCCATAGGAAACGCATAAAACTACTCTGCATAGATATTCATCTGGCATTGGTCACAACGAAACTCCAAACGAAAAAGTCTTTCGCCTGGCAAGCGCAAATAGACCGGTTCACGCCAAGCAGCGCGTTTGCCGCCATGGCGTTGGCAATAACCCAGTTCTCTCTTCACGCAATGGCGGCACTGCATCAGCAGGGGATGATTATGCTTTTCATTCAGCTCAAAAGCGGGAACTGGTTGCCTCAATCCTTGGGAAATATAAAAGGCCTTAGCCTCTTGGTTTGCTATATTATAAAGGTATGGATAGTCATGGTATGCTGGTTGCCACACTTTCAAGGGAGCCTTGGAAACGGCAACACGCTCATGAGTGTCTGGTTCTGGCGTTTTAGCGTTCTGTTTCTTTACGAACAGCTTGGAGCTTATAGGCATCAATCTGTCAATCAACTTACGACGCAACTCCGTAAGTACCTTATTGGGAATAAAATAATCTTCCGCTCCTGGCGATATGTACAGTTTTTCACAAACAAAGGGAGTGTTCCCCAATTTGGTGAGTTGGTCGCAAATATTCTTTCCCTGGGGCTGCTTCGCCTTTTCCAATGGCCAATTCACCATTACCTTAGTCTCCATGCAAGAAAGCGAAAAACCTTCTGGCTCAGCTTTAAATTCCATGGCCAATGGCAATTTGCGCTCTGCGGTTTTACCTTTCAGTTGACGCGAAAACGCTTCGTCATGATTACGATAAAGAGAAAGCCCCGGACGCAATTCCTTTGGCATACGCTGAGGGAAAAGCCTATTGCCTTCGGCCTTGTTAACCCTAAAGCCTTGCAAGCGATGGTCTTGGTCGAAGAAAGACAAACCATCGCCATTGGCAAAGCTGGCCGTACCCGCCACGGTAAAGCTATTGCCCTTTATTTCTTTTACTTTCCCAACAAACGCTCCGATAGACTTCGGGGTGTCGAATGAAGCGATACGCTCGGCCACGCCCTCCATGAAATAGGAAGTGTAACCTCTATTGAAAGTTTTTCCTAGAGAGGGTTCGAAATAGTAAGCAACTCTGCCTTGGGAAGCGCGACAATAATCCAGCGGACGACTCTTCACCAACTTGTCAAGACGTTGACTATAGGCTGAGACCACGTTCTTCACATAATCTTCATCCTTGAGGCGGCCTTCTATCTTGAATGTGCAAACACCTGCGTCCGCCAAACGTTCCAGGTAGTCTATGCGACACATATCCTTAAGGGAGAGGAGATGGCGTTGCCGCACAATCTCATTTCCTTCGGCATCTACCAGGTCAAAAGCCAACCTGCAGAATTGGGCGCAAGCACCGCGGTTGGCGGAACGTCCCATAGCGTATTGGGAAGCATAGCACACTCCCGAATAAGAAACGCATAAGGCACCATGGACAAATGCCTCTAATTCCACATCCGGCACAGCCTGACGGATTTCACGAATGGCTTGCAAAGACAACTCACGAGCCAACACCACCCTGCGAAAACCTTGGTCGCGGAGCCACGCTACTTTTTCCGCCGTGCGGGTATCACATTGGGTACTGGCGTGAAGGACATATTTTCCCCTCATCCGCTGCGCCAAGCCCATGTCCTGTACCAGAAAAGCGTCTACCCCCACAGCATCCAGTTGGGCCACCATAGCCAATGTATCCGCCATCTCACTATCGTAAACAATAGTATTAACCGTAGCGTAAACCTCCGCCCCGAAACGGTGCGCATAGTCACACAGCGACCTGATATCCTCCAAGGTATTGGCCGCGGCGATTCTCGCCCCATGACTGGGTGCGCCTATATAAACAGCATCGGCACCGTGGTCTATAGCCGCGATGCCACATGCCAAGTTCTTGGCTGGTGCCAAAAGTTGCAATTTGCGCATAAAATCACCCTATCAGGTTTATGTCGTAAGGAGTCTCTTGATAAACATAATAATTAATCCAATTGCTATAAAGCAAGTTTCCCGCCGATCGCCATGTCACTATCGGCGGCATATCAGGATTATTATCGCGATAATAGTTCAGGGGCATGCCTACGTCGGCACGCACGCCCCTGTCACGCTTATATTCATTATCGAGCGTGTTGGCGGCATACTCCAAATGACCCGTGATAAAGAACTCACGTCCCCCACGAGCCATCACGACGCCAACGCCACTCTCGTCAGATTCAGCGATAATGCGCAATCCCTCCACCCGCTCTATATCTTCCTTGCGAACTTCCGTATGCCTGCTTTGAGGCATATGGAATACATCGTCGAAACCACGGAAAATAGGCAATTGCGGGTCAAGGGCTCGTTGGTCGAAGATGCCAAACATCTTCTTAGGCAAGGAATATTTAGGAATGCCATAATAATGATACAAGCCCGCCTGGGCTGCCCAGCAAATATAAAGCGTGCTGGTGACATGCGTACGCGCCCAATCGAAAATGGTGCGCAGTTCATCCCAATAGTTCACACCCTCAAAAGGAATGGATTCCACGGGAGCGCCAGTCACAATCATACCATCGAATTTCTCTTTCCTCAAAGTCTCAAAATCCTTATAGAACATCATCATGTGCTCTATCGGAGTGTTTTTGGGCGTATGGGTACGGAGCTTCATGAAGTACACCTCCATTTGCAAAGGCGTATTGGAGAGCAACCGGATAAGGTCGGTCTCCGTGGTAATCTTCAAAGGCATGAGATTGAGGATAACAATCCGCAAGGGACGGATATCCTGATTGAGCGCGCGGCTCTCGTTCATGACGAAGATATTCTCACGCTTCAGCAACTCGATGGCAGGTAACTTATCGGGGAGTCTTAATGGCATTTTCCTGTTTGTTTCTCGCTATCTTATTAAATATAATAATGTTCGCACGCGCGAAGGGAGCTGTTTACCACAGCTCCAAACGCTCGCTCTTTGGAATGAACAACTTGTCACCCTCTTTTACGTTGAACGCCTCATACCAAGCGTCAATGTGAGGCAATGCGCCGTTCACACGCCATCTGCCCAAAGAGTGCGGATCAACCTTTACGCGGTTACGTATTTCCTGCTCGGTGATATTGTCTGCCCATACTCCGGCGTAAGCCAGGAAGAAGCGCTGGGCGGGAGTGAAACCGTCCTTGTTCTTCAGTTTCTTGCCCTTCGTGGCGTTAAGGAAAGCATTGTAAGCCACTTGCAATCCTCCGTGGTCAGCCAAGTTCTCACCCAAAGTGAAACGACCATTGGCGTTCAAATCGGGCAACACCTTGATATTGGAGAAGAAATCGGCATACATATCCGCACGCTGCTTGAAGCCCTCGGCATCGCTAGCTGTCCACCAGTCACGCATATTGCCGTCGGCGTCATACTGGCGGCCTTGGTCATCGAAGCCGTGTGTCATCTCGTGGCCTATCACTACACCGATAGCGCCATAGTTGAACGCCTCGTCTGCCTTAGGATCAAAGAAAGGATATTGCAGGATACCTGCGGGGAAACAAATCTCGTTGGTAGTGGGGTTGTAATAGGCATTTACCGTTTGGGGATCCATGAACCACTCATCGCGGTCTACGGGCTTGCCAGCCTTCTCCTCTATGTGCTTGTCGTGAGCGAATTTGCGGCAAGCCATCACGTTCTCGTAGTAAGACTTGGCAGGGTCTATGATAAGTGTTGAATAATCATGCCACTTGTTGGGATAACCTATCTTCACGTAGAAACGATCCAACTTCTTATGAGCGGCCGCCTTAGTGGAGTCGCTCATCCAGGTCTGTGCGTCTATGCGCTGGCCAAGGCTGATTTGCAAGTTGTGCACCAACTCCTCCATCATCTTCTTGGAAGAGGCGGGGAAATAACGTTTTACGTAAATGTTACCCAACGCCTCGCCCATCTGGGACTCCACTTGACTAGTAGCACGCTTCCAAAGAGGATAATCTTCCTTGCGACCGCTCATGGTCTGGCCAAAGAACTGGAAGTTGCGCTCCCTGATTTCATCCGTGAGATAAGAGCAAGAAGACATGATAACATCCCACTCCATCAAGGCACGCAATGTCTCCGCGCTCTCGGCAACCACGATTTTATCAAGTCCTGCCAAGAACTCAGGTTGGCCTACCACCATTTCCTGTATCCACTCCGACTTGATTCCCTCGGCATTGGACATCACTTCCAGGCGCAGGTTGGGATAATTGGCATTGAATTCCATCAATGTCATCTTGTTATAGTTGGCCTGCGGGTCGCGGAGTTCAGTCGCGCTCTTAGAGATGAGAGCCAACGTCGTCTCATGTTGGAAGACGGCCTGTTCCTTTTGCTTGGCGGCCTCCTCGCTGAAGCCATAGAGCTGGAACATATCCGCGATAAATTCACGATAGGCCTTGCGAATAGCTACGGTAGCGGAGTCGTTGTTGACATAGTAATCCTTCTGTCCCAAAGTAAGACCGCTTTGGTAAACATTGAAGATGTTCATGGTGGAATTCTTCTCGTCAGCTCCAAAACCGCAAACGAAACTTACTCCGTAGCCTTGCTCAGCGTACTTCAACTGCAACGCCTGCAAGTCTTCCTTGGTCTTGGCGGCTTCCATCTCGTCCAGCAAAGCCTTCACGGGAGCGATGCCTTCCTGGTTGCGACGGTCTACGTCGAGAGCCAACTTGTAGAAGTCGGAGAGCTTCTGCTCTATGGTACCTGTCTTGTAGGTCTTCTTGCGCAGGTCTGTCAGGATTTCGTTCACTTGCTTGTTCACGTTTTCCTGCAGCAAGTCAAAGCTGCCGAAGCGGCTATAAGCGGCGGGCAGAGGATTGTTTTTCTGCCATCCACCCGTGGCGAACTGATAGAAATCGTCTGCGGGACGCACACTTTTGTCGAAGTTCTCTTCGTGGAGTCCCGACTTGTTGCCCTGCGCCATCACGCCCATGGGGACTACGGCAAACAGGACAGCTGGAATCAAAAATCTCATTTTCATCTTTCCTTGTTCTAAAAGTTTTGTTATATAATTATATGTTATTCTCTTCATTGATTTGCTCCAGTCGCTCGCTGAGAGTAATCCACCGTTCGTTCTCTTCGTCCAGCGTTTTCATGAGCGAGGTATACTCCGTTACCAGTTCCATATTGGATGCGTGGGCTGGCTGGCAAAGTAAATCGTCCAGCTCTTTTTTCCGTTTTTCCAGCGAAGCGATTTTCGTCTCGCAGTCCTTCACGGCATTCTCGGCTCGCCTCACGCGCTTCTGTTGTTCCTTGCGCTCAGCGTAGTCTTGCTTGCCCGGCACTGCTTTTGGAGCGGAAACAGGCTCCTGCGGAGAGGGGGTAACGGGCGAGGAAGAAGCCAAAGCCTCTTGAACCGTCTCTGCCTGATGGGCGCGCAAGTAATCATAGATGCCGCCCAAGTGCTCTCTCACCTTGCCGCCACCAAACTCATATACCTTCTCCACCAGTCCGTCAAGGAACTCGCGGTCGTGGCTCACGATGATGGCCGTGCCGTCAAAAGCCTTGATGGCTTCTTTCAGCACATCCTTGGACTGCATGTCCAGGTGATTGGTCGGTTCATCGAGAATCAAGAGGTTGACAGGTTGCAACAGCAATTTAATCATGGCCAACCTGCTGCGCTCGCCTCCACTCAACACCTTGACGAATTTCTCGCTGGTCTCCCCTCCAAACATGAAAGCACCCAAAAGATCGTTTATTTTCAGCCGGATGTCGCCTGTGGCCACCTCGTCAATCGTTTGGAAGATAGTGAGATTCTCATCCAACAACTGGGCTTGGTTTTGGGCGAAATATCCTATCTGCACGTTATGGCCTATCTTCAAGGTTCCCGTGAAAGGAATTTCGCCCATGATACACTTCACCAACGTGGATTTTCCCTCTCCGTTCTTACCCACGAAAGCCACTTTCTCACCCCGCTTAATGGTCATGGAGACATGGCTGAATACGACATGGTCACCATAAGATTTGCTTACCTCATCGCATATCACGGGATAGTCGCCACTGCGCAAGCACGGGGGGAACTTCAAGCGCATGGCGGAATTGTCAACCTCGTCTACTTCGATGGGCACAATCTTGGCAAGCTGCTTGATGCGGCTCTGCACCTGCACGGCCTTGGTAGGTTTATAACGGAAACGCTCTATGAACTCCTTCGCGTCGGCTATTTCCTTTTGCTGGTTCTCGTAGGCGCGCAGCTGCTGTTGCCTGCGTTCCTCGCGCAAGACCACATATTCATCATACTTCACGCGATAGTCCTCCACCCTACCGCAAGTAATCTCCAAAGTACGATTGGTAACGTGATTGATGAAAGCCCTGTCGTGGCTCACCAACACTACGGCGTTGGCACTCTGGGACAAATATTGCTCCAACCACTGGATACTCTCTATGTCCAAGTGGTTAGTAGGCTCGTCCAGCAACAGCACGTCAGGATGGCGCAAAAGAATCTTGGCCAACTCAATACGCATACGCCACCCCCCAGAGAACTCCCTGGTAGGGCGGTCGAAATCTTCCCTAAGGAAACCCAAACCCATAAGCGTGCGCTCTATCTCCGCCTCGTAGTTCTCGCCACCCAGCATCAAGTAGCGCTCATGCTCTTGCGTAAAGGTTTCCACCAACCTGGCGTAATCATCGCTCTCGTAATCCTCTCTTGTAGCCAACTGCTCTTGCAGGCTGTCTATGCGCTGTTTCAGTTGAACGGTATCGGAGAAAGCCTTGCGGGTTTCTTCCCTCACGGTGGTATCGTCTTGCAATTTCATTACCTGCGGCAGGTAACCCACTGTGGTGTCGTTGGCCACGGCTACCGTTCCCGCCGTGGGCTGCTGCAATCCGCACAATATCTTGAGCATCGTGCTCTTGCCCGCCCCGTTTTTGCCCACCAAGGCAATGCGGTCGCGGTCATTGACCACAAAACTCACGTCATGGAACAAAGGCTTCACGCCAAACTCGACTTTCAATCCCTCTACGGAAATCATACCTTATAACGCAATAAACCTACATAGGGTCACGGCCAAAGAGCCATGATAAAAATTTCATGCAAAGGTACGGGAAATATTCGAAATGGCAAAATATAACCTTCTTTTTCTCGTAAAGGACACATCTTAAGACAAGGAAAGGAAAGACCACAATCTCCGAATTCCAGGCCTCGCGCTACGGGGTTCCATTGCGAAACAACTTGTCTTGCCAATCAAAACAAGTTATTTTGCCGACCAAAACAAGTTATTTCGCCGACCAAAACAAGTTAAATTAAGAGGCAAAACAAGTTATTTTCAGAAAGAGGGTAAAAAGCCTGGAAATTAATGGGCATTTCCGCTATTTTCACCTTGTATCCGCTTGTAGTTATCCTAGAATTTCGTATCTTTGCAAACCGAACGTGCGATTGTGCCCAACAAAGGAAAGCGGGCGCAAAACCGCAGGTACTTAAAAACTCGAATCTATATACATACCTTTCTTTCTTGACAAGGAAACACATCATATATTAATAGCCTAGAACATGAAACTACATGAGGCTTTGCGCCAGAAATGGATATTGGCCGCAATAGCGGTGATGTCCGCCAGCACATTGCAGGCACAGCGGGAAATGAAAACCATCAACGACAGCTGGGAATTCCGCAAGCCAACGGAAACGGAATGGAAAATGGTAAATCTCCCGCACACGTATAACCTGGACGCTTATCAACAACCGAACTATTACCAGGGAAAAGGCATATATCGCCGTACGCTCACCTTGCCTGAGGTGATTCCCCACCGTCGTTACTATCTCAAGATAGACGCGGCGAGCAAAGCGGCGGAAGTTCGCGTGAACGGAAAAGAGATAGGCAGCCACGCGGGCGGATATACCGCCTTTATCTTCGACATCACGCCCTACATCCAAAAAGAGAATGTCATCGAAATCACCGTGGACAACAGCCGCAAGGATATCACTCCCATTTCGGCCGACTTCACTTTTTGGGGTGGCATCTACAGAGACGTGTGGTTGATATCTACACCCGAACAACATTTCCGCATGGACAACATGGGGTCTGACGGCATTTTTGTCAACACTCCCGAAGTAAACGAGAAATACGCGAAGGTGCGACTTCGCGGCGAAGTGACCAATGACGCTCACGACAACGCCACGCTCATGGTGAGAAACATGCTTTTCGACCCCACAGGGAAACCTCTGCAGACCCGAGAACAGAAGCTGAGACTCAAAGCGGGAGAGACACGCGGCTTTGATGACACATTTGGCAAAATAGCGGAGCCCATGCTTTGGTCGCCGGAAAATCCACAGCTCTACACGATAAGAACAGTCTTGATAAATCCGGAAACCAACGAAGTGCTCGACGAGAAAAGCCACAACGTGGGACTGCGCTGGTTTTCCTTTGACGGAAACAAGGGTTTCAGCCTCAACGGGAAACCCTACAAGCTGCGCGGAGTAAACCGCCATCAAGACCAAGCACCCGTAGGAGTGGCGCTGGATGACGAGGCACACCGCCGCGATATCCGCTTGTTGAAGGACTTGGGATGTAATTTCATTCGCGTCTCGCACTTTCCGCAAGATGATGCCCTATTGGAAATGTGTGACAAGTTGGGTCTGCTCGCCTGGGAAGAAATCCCCATTATCAACATCGTCCCTGACACGCCGGGGTATGCGGACAACTGTGAGCGCAACCTGCGCGAGATGATTCGGCAGCATTATAAACATCCCTCGGTGATAGCCTGGGGATATATGAACGAGATACTCCTGACGGCACCCCAGGTGAATAGCCCAGAATGGCCAGCATGCAAAGAGCGCACGGTAGCCCTGGCACAACGACTGGAGAAAGCTTTGAAAGAAGAAGACCCAAGCAGGGCAAGTGTCATGGCCTTCAATATGACTAACCTTTACAATGAAATAGGATTGGACCTGGAGGACGTGGCTGGCTGGAATCTCTACCAAGGGTGGTACGTGGACAAGCTGGAAGACTTCAACGCCTGGTGTGAAGACCAACACCGGCGTTATCCCGACCACCCCATCATCATCAGCGAATGGGGAGCGGGAAGTGATCGCAGGCTACATTCCACCCACGCGAAAGCCTTTGACTTCAGCATAGAGTATCACCAAACATACGTGGAGCATTACTTGCCCTTCATCGAGGAAAAAGAATGGATCAGCGGATGCGCCTACTGGAATTTCATTGACTATAACGTAGCGGGGCGGCAAGAGTCTATGCCGAGAGTCAACAACAAAGGCTTGTTCTATAACGACCGCACACCGAAAGACGTGGCATACTACTTCAAGTCCATGTGGCGGAAAGACATCCCAGTATTGCATATCGCCAGCCGCGACTGGAACGTAAGGACGGGGAAGTCCGGCGCAGCCCAGATGGTGAAGATATACACGAACCTGCCCGAAGTGGAATTGTTTGTCAACGGGAAATCCGCGGGACGGCAGGCCGTGGACAATTGCCACGCCGTGTTCAACGTTGTACTTCCCGAGGGAAACTCCATTCTAACGGCAAAAGGCATCTATGAGGGGAAAGCCGTGGAAGACGTGATGTCCATCCGTTTCCAGCAGCTGCCCGACTTGGCGAAAGGAGAGGAACTCGCCATCAACGTGGGCAGCAACTGCTGTTTCACCTCTGCCGTGAGCCAGCTGACGTGGTTGCCCGACCAGCCATATAAGCCTGGAAGTTGGGGCTATATAGGCGGAAAAGCCCGCGGCACCACTTCTGAAATCACGAATACCATAGATGGACCCATTTACCAAACCTGGCGCGAAGGAGAGATTGTCTATCAAATTGACGCTCCAAAAGGAGATTACGAGGTGGAATTGCTGATGGCAGACGTGACCCGGCCCGCCGCCCAACTCGCCAACCTCTTGGGGAAAAACAATGAGGAAGTGGTCTCTGGAGAGACTCGCTTCAATATATCCATCTGCGGGAAGCAAGTGGAAAGCGATTTCTCCCCCGCTGATGGTGGATGCTATCGCACTGCTTTCAAGCGCCGGTACATCATCCACAATCCCGAAGGAAGCATCACCATCAAACTGGATGCCGTCAAGGGGAAGCCCTTCCTGTCTGGCATAAAAGTGAGAAAGCTCTGAGCCTCCAAAACGATTACCTGCCTAAATGAAGGGTAATATGCAGAATCGCTGACGCTGACACAGAAACCGCCGGTGAACAGTCCTGTCGCAGGAAGATGTTCCCCGGCGTTTATTTCGCTCTAGAGGATAATAGCCGTTTTCCTATTCGTGTCTAACCGCGGGAGCGCCGAAGTAGCTCGGATGTTGGTTGTCTGGATTGACCACAATGCGCTCAAGCACGATTTCTGGGTCTATCATGAAGACTTTCAAGGTGTGCATGCCCGCCTTTTTCACGTTCAGCTTCATGGTAAGCCAACGCTGGTTGTCAAACACTTCCGTTCGGCGAGGCTGTCCCTTCCCTATGAGCTTGACGCTGGCGTCTTGCCGGGGCAATGGTTTCAAGTTGGGGGACTTAGCCAGATTCTCCGAAGTATATTCCTTAAACTCATCATGGAAGCCTTGCCGTGCGTCAAGCACTTGGGGCGTTTCCTCATCCAAGCCTACCGCGAGGCGCAATCCCCGCTCAGGATAAACGTCTTGAACAGGCAAGATGCCAAGACACAGCGAAACAGTTCCCGTATCGGGCAACAAGACTTGATACTCCAAGCGGGGTGCGTCTGCGGGGCTGGCACTGGCGGCCGTGACAGGTGAAATGCCCACGCAAGCCTCCGACCTGCCTAAATCAGGCAACACAATCCACGTGGCATCCTTTCCCGATACATTCTTGTTATATAGGTATGCGGGAATGGAGAACTCGCTTCCGCTCAGGTTACCGAAGTATGGCTCATCTGTCTCGGGCTCTTGTCCCTTAACAGCGCGCAGGGCAACAGGTACGCTTGCCTTTCCGCTTTTAATGGTTAGCTGGGCTTCATGCGTTCCTTTCGGAAGGGTTTCCCTGTCAACGCTTACCATGATTCGGCTTTCTTCTGTCACGGTTCCCTTGGCTTGGCTAATCTTCACCCAAGGTTCTGACGCGGTTACCGCATAGTCGAAACTGCCCTTTCCTCTGTTGAAGATGTCGACATAATAGCTCTGGCCAAGCAGCGAGTCAAATACGGGAAGTTCCAGCTTGCCCTCTCTTTCTGTAACTTCACTGCCTTCCGCGGAGACTCCCATGGCGGGAGAATCTTGCGGAGTAACCTTTCTTTGTTCGGGCAGTATCGCTTTTTCCGGCATAGACCAAGTGGTATAACCGATATGAATATCAGACATCATGTTTTTCCACTTGCCGTTGGACAATATATCATTGTAATAACGCGTAAGCCGCTGGTCTCTTTCATACAACGCTTCCGCCATCCGGGCGCAATCGTTGGCCAGGAGTCTTCCCTGTTGGGCGTATAAATGGTTCTTTCCCGTAGCAAGATAGATTCGGGCGATGCCAGAAGAGGCCACGGCGGGATAATACACCAACTGGAAATAGGCATCTTTCGCTTCTTCAGGAACACGGGCTTTCACCGTCTCGGCTTTTTCCTCCAGCTCTTTCCATAGCCGTTCCACATTGTCCGACTCTCTGTGGTTGACGACGCTGAAGATACTTGGCGTTTGCACTTCCGCCTTGCGCCACAAGTTGTACTTGGGATACTTCGTGACAATATCGGCTACATCTTCCGCCAACTTGTCTCCGAAGTTCTGCGCCGCCCACTCAAGGGTATACTCATCCACTTGATTGGCCGAGATTGAATTGGGATCCCAAGCGTATCGCATTATGAAATCTATGGGCAGCTCTTTCGGTTTCAAGTCGCCTACATTAACAATCCACAAGTCATCGATACCTGTTTGGTAAGCCAGATTGAACTGTTCACGCAGTTTTGGAATAGGAGAAGTGTTTATCCAACGGTCATTGCAAGGCCCGCCGTTCATGTCGATATGGTAATAAAGCCCCATTCCGCCCTTGCGATTTTTCTCTTTCAGGGGACCACAGCGACGGATATAGCCCCAGTTGTTGTCGCAGAAAAGGAGAAGGACATCGTCAGGTACGGTGAAACCCTTATCGTAATAGCGTTGCACCTCGGTAAAGATAGCCCAAAGCTGCGGCACCTCTGACGGGTCTTTCCCGTAAACTTCCTTGATGATTTGGCGTTGCCCCGCCACCACGTCACGCAACACTTTCATGTTTTCCTCATCATCTCCCTTGCCCATGGGCACGTCGCCATCACCGCGCATACCTATGGTGATAAGATTGTCAAAACGCTTATTGCGCTCCAATCCGTCACGGAAGAACTTGTCGAGGTTCTTCTTGTTAGTGACATAGTCCCATGCGCCCACTTCCTCGCGGCGCTTGGTGTACTCCTTGTGGGCACGCATCATTGGCTCATGATGGGAAGTTCCCATGACAATGCCATATCTATCGGCCAGCGCGGGATTCTCTAGGTCGTCCTCGTTGAAGGCGGTAGCCCACATGGCAGGCCAGAAATAGTTAGCCTTCAGGCGCAACAGAAGCTCAAACAGGTGGGCATACATCTTCGAGTTCAGTCCCCCGAACTTCCCTGAAGCCTATCCGCCAAACGAAGGCCACTCGTCATTGATGAAAATACCGCGGTATTTCACTTTCGGTGAAGGCTGCACATAGCGTCCAACGGCAACATATAGCGAAGCGCTCTTGCGCACCGGCACGTCTGCTCACCAATACCAAGGTGACACGCCTATCTTCTCGGAAATGTCATAGATGGCGTAGATGGTGCCGCGCTTGTCGCTTCCCGCCACCACCAAATTGTCGTCTACGGTCTGTATGAGGAACGATTCCCACTTGCCCTTGACGGCGGAGACATCGAGTCTCCCCTCTTCCACCATCTTGTCTATCAATGGGCTATGACCTATCGTACCGATAATGACAGACCGCGAAACGGGCGAATCTTCTTGAACTAATCGCGGCGTGGCACCAGACACCATGCGAATATCATTCACCAAGTCACCCGCGGCACGGATAACTCCTTCCCAATCCGCGGCAGAAACACAGAGAGTGGCGGCTTTTCCCTCCGCCGCCAAACAGAACGAGTTCGCTGTCTGCTCATATCGAACATACTGCGGCGTGCCGCTGAGCAGGTCTGTCTTCACCGGATCACCATTGGCAGTGGCATATCCCGCCATGAGAAAGGCGCAAAAGGTAAAAAGGAATTGTTTCATATGAGAGAGTTTTGTGATGAATGAGTTGAATATAAGTCCGAGAATATTCTCTTATAATACTCCGCCTTCCACTCTACGGAACGGGGATAGGCACGAGAGGTGGAAGGCATACGCCATACTTTCACGGCCCGGCCAGCGCATTGCGTCTCCACGCATTCGCCAACCGACAACGGAGCGCAGCCTAGCACGGAGGCCAACGTATCGGCAGACTTCTGCCCCGTGGCAACAATAGTGCGGCACTCGGGAAGCATCTCCAGCAGACGGGAAATATCCGTGGGACGGATTACCTGCAAGAAATTATCGGAAGCGTTGTCCTTCAGGCGTACGATTTCCTCTGCCGTGTCATAGAGTGCCAATCCATACGCTTGACAAAAGGCAACGATCTTTTCCTTGTCGAACCGTTTTTCGCCAGGCACGACAAAGTAATCCTTGTCTCCTTGGGCGATATAGCCCCATATTCGCCAGAAGTCGTTGGCCCAATTGGGATAGAAAAACTCCATGCACCACCGTTTTCTTGGCGGAGGGAAACTGCCCAATATCAACACCTTGGCACCTTGGGGCAAGAAAGGTGTCAGGGGATGTGTCTCGCCGTTCATAGTCTTGTAAGTGGACAAGTGAATGATTACAGTCCACAAAGATAATGATAAAGCGCGAGAAACACAAGCCTTCCCGTGGGAAAACTCGGACTTCACGTACAAAAAATAGGCAGTACCAACTCGTGATACTGCCCTCAACGTTTTCTCCCGATGGTGGAAGCCTATCTGTAAAGTGCCTTGGCCAATTCCTCCAGGCCAGCCTCCCCAGGCAAACCGGGATAAGCTTGCTTCATGGCCTCTACGAAAGCCTGTGGCGTCTGGTTGGCGGCCAGCAATTCTTTCATCTTCTTCAAGTAGCCTATCTTGAACTCCACGGCATCCCGACGGGCCGCGCCGCCATGTCCGCCAAGGAAAAGCTCTGCTCCTGAGGCCAAGGAAAGCTCTGCCTCGGCTATCTCCGCGTCGATGGCGGTGGGAGAAGAGACTTGCAAATGGCTCACGTGCGCCTTGGCGGGAGTCCAATGGGTATAGTAGGCCTTGCCCGTTATCAAGATGCTAGCGGCGGGAAAGTCGGTCGAGGCACCGTGGCGGAACTCAAAGGTAACGCCCGCCCAAGTCTGCGTAGTGCCAAACGACACCTCAGTTACCGCTCCCGAGGGCATCTCCGTCATGGTGTCGCCCCACATCTGCTGGAATCCTTTCATCATGCCTCCATAGACGGAGCCTTTGGAAAACTCCTCCATGCCCTCCGCCATCACTTGGTCATGGTGCCCAGTGCCACCTACATGATAGTCGGAGATGATTTTCTCGATGGGCTTGCCCAGCTTCTCGATGTAGTCGTTGAACTCCGCCACGTTTTCCTTGAACAAGGGATGCTCCATGGTCACGAGCGAATCCTTTCCCTCGATGATGTAGCTGGCGTCTCCCATCACGTCGTTCGTGTAATAAACATGCAGCTTGCAGCTGCCGAGGTCATAGGCCTCAAAACGTCCTTTGGTCTGTGCCATAACTGTTACCGTTAAAAGATTGAACAATACAAAAAACAATTTTCTCATTTTCCAAACTCATTAGTGAATACCAAAAGGCCACTCTCTAAAGGTAACCTTCTATCGTTTACACCGCGAATTTAGCGTGCGTTTTCCTTTCCCGCAAGTAGGCACCAGCGTGGAAGATACTTACCCGGAGGTTTGCAATGTTGAATATAAAGCGGTTACGGAAAAGCAAAAAAATCTAAAAAGTTATTTGCCTACTTGAAGAGTTTTGCTTACCTTTGTAGACCAATCTGAAAACCAACACGCTATGGACAGAACGACAATAGAAAGCACGGCGTTTCCCGAGTGTCCCATCAGGAACATCCTGGCAAGGATATGTGACAAGTGGTCGCTCGTTGTCATTTACACGCTAGACCAAGCGAAAAAGGAGAACATACGCTTCAAGGAATTGCAAAGGGCGATACCCGACATATCGCAAAAGATGTTGACCGTGACGCTGCGCACGCTGGAAGAAGATGGCTACGTCACCCGCACCGTCTACCCGGAAATACCGCCCAGGGTGGAATATGCCTTGACTCCGCGCGCCTACTCCCTCTTGCCTTACATCAACGCACTGACCGGATGGGCGAAAGAAAACATGGATTCCATCATGAGCGACAGGAAAAAGGCACGAGCCAAAACCTAGTTGGCGTGGCTCTTGCCACCAGAAGGTCATCAGCCCGCATAGAGCATCATCATGGTTGGCTTTCGCCCATCTCAAGCCAAATGGCATATCAAAGTGAAAATGAGCGGATGGCAATGTCGCAGGGTACTTTGGCCGCCTCCCAAATCAAGTTATTTCGCCCAGGGAAATAAATTGTTTTGCCCAGGGAAATAAGTTATTTCGAGAAGCAATTCAAGTTGTATTCATGGCAAAAAGCGTATTGGGTCTCATACATTTAAATAAAGTCTATTCATATTTTGTTTCATAATAATGGAAATTAGATTAGTAAAAAACCATTCGGCTGTATTTGGCTATAAGTATGCGGGGCTTCCCTTCAATGTCTTTGACGAAATGCCGTTTTGGAGACAGGCGCAGCGTTGTCCTGCGTTTCGCCAATCCGTAGAACTCACCAAACACATAGTGCTCAATCGTGACATCGTTGGCGTCATATTTAAAGGTGGGGGCCAGGTTCTTTGCCTTGATTTCTCGCAAGGAGTCAAGGGCAATCTTCATCTCGTTGATGTGTCGTGCCCCCATCTTGGTCATTTTAGTCGTGTCGACTTTGGCTTGGAAATAGTTAGTTTACCATGTGTTGTGTATGAGGGAGACAACCGAGTCCACGTCCGCGGCTGATGCTATGATGTATTCTTTTCCATAGTTGACCTCGTTCCTCATCCCCACATAATATTGGGACCAATAAAGGAGAAACGCCTGCCAAATGCTCATTTGCGTTCCTGTCAAGCGGATTTTCTTGTACGGCCAAATATAGGAAACACAGCTATCGCTCTCAGTGTATGCCTTGTTCTCCTTTTTGCTTTCCAGATAGCGGGCGTACTCCTTGTCGTAACATTTCTTCTTTGGGAGTTTCCCTTTAGCGGGACGCACGTACAGGCGCAGCGAGGAAATGTCCTTGGGCCTAGTGCGTATGTCCCACTTTTTCCTGAAGTCAGCCAAGACATAGTTTTCGTCAAGCTTCAATTCATCCAAAGGCTCCAACAGGAAGCCAAGATTCTCTTCAGTGTCAGCCAATCGCCAATGTGTCGTGGCATTGGAACAAAAGAGGTTCTTTACCTCCGAGTATTCCCGCTGGGCGAAGCACCCTGTGCAAGTTGATAACAGGCAGAAGATGATGAATAAATGCTTAGCTTTTTTCATGTAAATGTATATTCCACATGGGTTATTTCTTGGAATCAAGATATTCCCTTATTGTTTTTTGATGAATAGGCCAATAATACACCACAAAATCACCAGTAGTTAAATGTTCTGGGGTAAATTTTGTGTTTAATATAATGTTCTCAAAGTTCAAGATATCCTCGTTTGTAAAATATGATGAAATTTCATATTCCGTCCGGAAGGAAACTTTTTTAACGAGGCCATTATGCGGCGTGATTATTAACCTACAGAGAATAGGACTAGCCTTATGTTTCAAAGCCTTGTTTAATATTCGGACAGGAATTTGCTTTATGATGTTATATTCCATTTGTTCAAATATACTTTTTTGCCTCGTGGCATATTCATTAGTTTCCCAAAACTCGGCTCTTTTCAAGTCTGTTAAGCTTTCTTCTCTTGCGTGTACTATGCTGATGCGTTCAAATCTATTCGAGTAAATACGCTCACGCAACACACTATCCTTTTGTCCTAATACAATATTATTGCATTCTCCCGTACCGATATGGCAAGGATGACCGCTTAAGGGAAAATGTCCCCACAGGAATAAGAACAAACTAATAATCAGATATTTCATAGCAGTATTTAAAATCACGATTTCTTACCATATGATGAATCACAAGAGTAAAACGTCTATCTAGATTTGTAACGAATAGACTGGAGAATTATTGCCCTTATAGATGAGCCAATTGTGCTATAACAAATTGGTTTAATATAATCGAATTATTCACCAATCTAAGTTTATTTTCGCATTTATTCAGACCATGCCATTTCACTCTTTAATGATAGCCATCAGCATGTGGGTAGTCGCAAGCCTACCCACAAGACTTATACTCATAAGTAATATGTGATTACTCACAAAAGCAAATCTAGGGAATAGAAATCTACAAACCTAGCAAATCAAAGAACTCATCCCAATGCCAGTTATAATTATCCTCTAAAGAATCATTGTATCCAGAAACATTGGAGTGGGTATCTTGGAATATATCAAAGAAGTCCATTATGCCCTCCTTGAATGCATCTCTATCAAAATTATCATCATCATCGAAACAACTTCCTACAAATTCCGACCAACTGGAATTTCCGTCACTAAAATCTAAAGTAAAGCCACATCCTCCATTCTCATTAATAACACCATTAAAATAGCTTGCCAAATCCCCTAACGCTTTTTCTTGGAATTCTTCGGCAGAATGTGACATGCCATCTAGTGACCCCATTGCGTCTTGAACGGCATGAACGACTTCTCGTAACAATATGTTATCATCTAATGAGGAGGTTTTTATGGATTTATCCTCGGAAAAATATGACGCAGGGCCTCCACTTCCATTTTTATAATTGGGATCATAAATTATTTAATGTTATTTGCCTTCAAGAAATCTTGTATTTTTTCCGGCAACTTTTCAAATGTTCCTTTCAATTGGTCTGGTACGTTATAATCATTATCATGGCTATTATCGTAATCATGGTCATAGCCGTAATCATTTTGTTCATCATCAAGGATGTCATCTTGATAGTCGTAATCAGAGTGGTCAGGCCTGTAACCGTCTGCTGTTATGACACATTCTTGAAGGTCCCCTCCAATGACATCATAACCATAACCATCACCGCCCATAAGGGTCTTGCACTCGCTGCTGTCCAAAGTAGGTATGGACAACTTCAAAACTTTCAAGTCTTTCATTTGCTTTGTTTTTTATAAAGTTGAACTTATTTGACAGGATGATAGCCATCCTTTTATATCTCTGCAAGCTGTTGCTGGACCCAAAGGTCACTCATACACCTATAAATATAGAATGCCCCTAACCTTGGCCTCGTGATTTGCCAAGAGTGGAAGTTACTTCATGCGGTCTAATGACCGATTTGAGTTAAATGGCATAATAAGGTGGAAATGGGCGGAAAGCAATGCTTTTTCTTCCGTTCGGATGCGTTTTATCGCACTTTATTTTGGAGTCTTAAGTGCTCTATAGAATATTTCCTATCATTTCTATAGACCACCTCACTTCGCTTCTATAGATCACATGACCCCATCTCTATAGATTACTTGAAAGGCCTTCAGCAGGGCATTTGGCCACCTTCCAAATCAAGTTGCTTTATAGTAAAAACCGTGCTGGCAAAGTGGATGTTTTATACTTTGCCGACACAGTTTAATTCATGTCCTCGCCCCCTTTAAGCGGATGGATAGCCGGCAATGTTCCAAGACCTTGCCCGTTAATGAAAAGAGCCAAGATGGCATGGCTTTTATTCGTAATAAATGATATGGTTCTTCGAGTCAATAATCACACAGCTTTTGCGAAACATGGAAGGGCCTATACACCCGAGAACATTTGGCAAGTTCATTCTCCCGCCTACTCCAATTGCGACCTTTCTTCTTTTCCGCTCTCCAACTTGGCAGACTGCGGCAAGAATCCCTTTTCCGACTTCATTACCGGCCTTGTCTTGGGCGGGAAGTATCCTAAATTTGTTCTTTCTTATGAAATTTAGCGCAGAAGGATTCCTGACGCAAAGATACAGCGGAGAACCACTGTTAAGATTAAAAAGAAACCTCCCTTCAATACTGCCCAGATGTCCGTATGTATCCGAGATAAACAATGTTGCCTCAATAATAGGCAGGGGAGACGATTCCACCATTTTATATTGATGCATGTTTGTTTTGCTTATGGCCTCTTGCCTGACAAAATCGAGCGTTTCTTGATCAAAATCCAGGCGCGCCAAATAAGCTGTTGAGTCCTTCTCGTTTTTCAGCAGATATACAGGAACATTTATCTTACTCCATTTATCCACCACATAGATATTGCCTTGATAACTTAAGTCTCCAATAGAGACCTTGCCATATTTGACTTTGCTGACAGGATGCTTTCTATAGAAGTCTTTAATCCCCGCGATGTCTGAATCAACGGTTTGGTATAAAGAGTCAACAAACAACCTGCCATAGTCATCTTCACTGACGATAATCCCATGAAAGCCAGATGCTACAAATATTTCTGTATTGTCATGGTTGTTTATGGACGTGGTGATGAAATACCCTCCTTCTTTATATGTCATCTGAAAACTTGTCTGACCAAGGGAGACAAGAGGATGAATGACAAAAAACAATATCAATATAAGATGATTCCCAACAAGTTTCATACTCAATTATTTAAAAATCCCGACAAATTCCCATATAACACATTCCATCATCTCCTTACTACAATGTACCGTATATAACTATTCTCTGGGAAAGGCCTCATATCGTTCATCGGTATGTTTTTTACTTGACGCAATATGTTGGACATGTGCTTGGCTTTTATCACTTCTTCCATCAACCAATTTGAGGACAGCTCTACAAAAAGAATCTTTCCATTGGCATCTACGGACATATAAACGAATATCCAGTATTTATTTTCAGCCAATCGCTCTTTTTCCTTGTTGGAGAGTTCCCTGTCCAAAACACTCAAAACACTCTTTCCAAATGCTTTCCTTGCGTCTCGAGAGAGAAAAACGCCATTGTCGGCAGACAATCTTTCAAGATGATTGTCTGAAATCTGTTTCTGGAAAGCGCGATAATCGTCTATCAGATGGTAAGCATACCATTCTTTCTTGTCGGCCTTTTTCCCCATACTGACTCTTTCCAGTTGGTATCGAGAGGAAACGAGCTTTGTCTGGGAATACAGGCATGAAGTGAACACGCACAACAGCAATAGGACACACAGCCTATTCAGGTTTTGTTTCATAATCGTTTGTTTCATAATTGACTAGATTTTAAGTCCTATATTTATGTAAAACGTAAATTTCAATGTCTTATTGCACGGGAAAATAATTATAGGACTTCAGGGTTGTGAGTTACTTGACTTTTTGAAGTAGACTATGGATGTTTGATACCTAATTGGTCAAAAATTTGTTCCCAATTGTAATCCCAATTGTCTTGAGCGCCTTCTGTGTATATATCAGAACTGTTGGGATTGTCGTTCCAGTAATCCAACCACATGTCTAGCAAGTCATTCATTGCGTCAGGATCATTTAGCCAATCCCAAAACTCCTCATTTACAGTTATCACGCCTGTTTCCGGATCTCGGTCTATACGATCAAGAATCCAGACATTATTGTGTTCACCACTAAGCCATTCTCTGTCGCTATAACCCCCTTCGGTAAAATCCGTTATTGTTTGGATTAGGTTTGCCTCCAATTCAAGATTGGCGCTTCCTGTATAGTCACTTGCGCTTCCCATCATTCCCAGTTCATTCTGTAAATAGTGAGTGAACTCATGAGCCAAGACTGTAGAATCAACAGACAGGTCATTTATAAAGATTTTCCCTTCCCCTTGGTCAAAATAGGCAGCGGATTTATGACTCCCGTCCCCCTTTACAATTAACCCTTTTTCCCAGGCTTCCACAATTTTACCAGAAAGAGTTTTTTCCAAACCCTCAATTAATTTCGAGAGCTCTTGTTCCAAGACCTTGCCCGTTAATGAAAAGAGACAAGATGGCATGGCTTTTATTCGTAATACATAATATGGTTCTTTGAGTCAATGACCACATAGCTTTTGCGAAACATCGAAGGGCCTATACACCCAAGAACATTTGGCAAGTTCATTCTCCCGCCTACTCCAATTGCGACCTTTCTTCTTTTCCGCTCTCCAACTTGGCAGACTGCGGCAAGAATCCCTTTTCCGACTTCATTACCGGCCTTGTCTTGGGCGGGAAGTATCCTAAATTTGTTCTTTCTTATGAAATTTAGCGCAGAAGGATTCCTGACGCAAAGATACAGCGGAGAACCACTGTTAAGATTAAAAAGAAACCTCCCTTCAATACTGCCCAGATGTCCGTATGTATCCGAGATAAACAATGTTGCCTCAATAATAGGCAGGGGAGACGATTCCACCATTTTATATTGATGCATGTTTGTTTTGCTTATGGCCTCTTGCCTGACAAAATCGAGCGTTTCTTGATCAAAATCCAGGCGCGCCAAATAAGCTGTTGAGTCCTTCTCGTTTTTCAGCAGATATACAGGAACATTTATCTTACTCCATTTATCCACCACATAGATATTGCCTTGATAACTTAAGTCTCCAATAGAGACCTTGCCATATTTGACTTTGGTGACAGAATCTCTTCCGTAGAAGTTTTTAATCCCTGTGATGTTTGAATCAACGGTTTGGTACAAAGAATCGACAAACAACCTGCCATAGTCATCTTCGCTGACGATAATCCCATGAAAGCCAGATGCCACCAATATTTCTATATTGTCATGGCCATTCAGGGACGTGGTGATAAAATACCTACCATCCTTATAGGTCATGTCAAAACTTGTCTGGCCAAGGGAAACAAGAGGAGAGATGGCAAAAAATAATATCAATACGAGATAATTCCCAACATGTTTCATACGCTTTCGTTTAGAAATCCAGGCAAATTCCCATTTAACACATTCAATCATCTCCTTATCACAGTATACCGTATATAGCCATTCTCTTGAAAAGGTCTTATATTGTTTATCGGTATCCTTTTTACTTGATGCAATATGTTGGAAATGTGCTTGACATCTATCACTTCTTCCATCATCCAGCCTGATGACAACAACTCCACAAAAAGAAGCTTTCCATTGCCATCTATGGACATCTCAACGAATATCCAGTGTTTGTTTTTAGCCAGTCGCTCTTTTTCCTCATTCGACAGTTCTCTGTTGAGAACACTCAAAATACTCTTTCCAAACGTTTTCTCTGCATCGCGAGAGAGAAAAACGGGACAATCACCTGACATTCTTTCAAGATGTTTGTCTGAAATCTGTTTCTGGAAAGCGTGATAATCGTATATCAGATGATAAACATACCTTTCTTTCTTGTCGGCATCTTTCCCTATACTGACTCTTTCCAGTTGGTATCGAGAGGAAACGAGCTTTGTCTGTGAATATAGGCATGAGGTGAACACGCACAACAGCAATAGGATATATATTCTATTCATGTTTTGTTTCATAATTGGAAAATTTTAAGTCCTATATTTATAAAACGTGAATTTCAAAGTCTTATTGCACGAGAAAATAATTATAGGACTTTAGATTTGTGAGTTACTTGACTTTTTAAAGTAGACTATGGATGTTCAATACCTAATTGGTCAAAAATTTGTTCCCAATTGTAATCCCAATTATCTTGAGCGCCTTCTGTGTAAATATCAGAGTTATTGGGATTGTTGTTCCAGTAATCCAACCACACATCAAGAAAGTCATTCATTGCGTCAGAATCATTTAGCCAATCCCAAAACTCCTCATCAATAGTTATTACGCCTGTTTCTGGATCCTGGTCTATATTGTTGATAATCCAGTTGTTATCGTGTTCACCACTAAACCATTCTCTGTTACTATACATACCATCCGCAAAATCCATTATTGCCTGAATTAGGTTTGCCTCTAATTCAAGATTTGCACTTCCTGTATAGTCGCTTGCGTCCCCCATCATTCCCAGTTCATTCTGTAAATAGTGGGTGAATTCATGAGCCATGACTGTAGAATCAACAGACAGGTCATTTATAAAGATTTTCCCTTCCCCTTGATCAAAATATGCCGGGGAGTTACGACTTCCGTCCCCCTTTACAATTAACCCTTTTTCCCAGGCTTCCACAATTTTATCAGCAAGAGTTTTCTCCATTCCCTCAACTAGTTTCGAGAGTTCTTTTTCGGAGATGAGAAGCGATGTGTCAGAGTCGCCATTTTCACTTTCTCCATCATAATTGTAATCATAATCATTTTGTTCATCATCAAGGATGTCATCTTGATAGTCGTAATCAGAGTGGTCAGGCCTGTAACCGTCTGCTGTTTCGACAAATTCTTGAAGGTCCCCTCCAATGACGACATCGTCACCACAACCATAACCATCACCACCCATTAGGGTCTTGCACTCACTGTTGTCCAAAGTAGGTATGGACAACTTCAATTTTTTTAAGTCTTTCATTTGCGTTGTTGTTTATAAAGTTGAACTTATCAGACAGGATGAAAAACAGGCTCAGTAGAAATTTAGTGGGGATAAATTTGTAATTTAATCGAATATTTCTTT
>ENA-OPVK01000165-OPVK01000165.1-human-gut-metagenome-genome-assembly--contig:-NODE-165-length-54624-cov-2.827228_pt1 | contig 54624 bp, 54 predicted proteins | sample MGYA00241495_ERZ501982 | MGnify/ENA primary metagenome ERZ501982 (study PRJEB25962, sample SAMEA2042002) | human gut metagenome | biome: human gut; feature: human-associated habitat; material: faeces...
TAAAAACATATCCTTTAAGTACTTTCATATGACCACCTCAATTCATTGGAATATAGCGTATCATATAAAACAACGTTTGCAATAACTATTTAAAACTTTTTATAACTTTCCTAAATTAATTTTATCAAATTTTGTATCGCCTGACTTATCTAATTTTTATTATAAGAGTCTATTATATAAAAGACAAGTTTCAATAAAAAACTCCAATTTTTTTACAAAATGAACTAGTAAATGATGATATTAAAAAATAGATATTGACAGTAAAGGAAAATGATGAGTTAAAAATAAGAATTTGTAATAATCAATAACTAAACTAATTTAAATTTCACATATTTTCAGCACTCTTTCTTGACAAGTGCTAATAAAAGTGTTATAACATAATTGTGAAAGGAAAGTGATAATTATGTTACCAAGAAGATTTTATTTTGATAACGCATTAGATGATTTATTTGAAGAAGAAGGAGCTAAGATGAAGTGTGATATCTATGAAAAAGATAATACTTATCATGTAGATATGGATTTACCTGGCTTCAAAAAGGAAGAAATTAAAGTAGAATGCAATAAAGGAAATTTAATCGTTAGTGCTGAGAAAAAGCATGAAGAAGAAGAAAAGGATGAAAAGAAAAAATATCTTCGTCGTGAAAGAGTTTATGGAAAATATTCTCGTAGTTTCTATCTAGGTGATGTGGATGAAGAGAATATTGAAGCATCATATAATAATGGTACTTTACATATTGCTGTTCCAAAGATTGATGAAAATAAAAATAGAAAACTTATTGATATTAAATAATAATTAAAAGGAGCCAAATATTGGTTCCTTTTTTTAACTAAATTATTTCTTGATCTTCAATCAACGTTTGCATCTTATCATTCATAGCAACCATCTTATGATCTAAATTATTTATATCAAGTGCACACTTATACATATTATCTTGAATTTCCTTAGGAATATCACCTTTAAATTTATATCTTATCTTATGATCTAAGCTAGCCCAAAAGTCCATAGCAACAGTTCTAATTTGAATTTCTGCTTCTACCATCTCTACTCCATCAATTAAATAAACGGGAACATAGACAAGCAAATGATAACTAGAATAGCCACTATCTTTAGGATTTGAAATATAATCTTTTTTAGTATGAACAGTTATTTGATCACTATCTTCTAGTAATTTTACTATTGTATAAACATCTGATAAAAAAGAACATACAATTCTAATTCCCACTGCATCATGAATATGATCTTCAATATTGGTAACATTCACTTCATAATCTCTACTTCTTAGCTTATTTACAATACTGTCATAGCTCTTAATTCTACTCTTAACATGCTCTACTGGATTATAATGATTTTTAAATTCAAAGTCTTGCAATAAAATAGCAATTTGTGTCTCAAGCGTTTTTAAAGCAGCATTATATTTAAGTAATAATTCTTCATAACTTTCCGTTAATTCTTCCAAAAAAATTCCCTCCTAGCAAAAAATAGACTTAAGATTCGTCTAAGTCCAACACTTCTATTTCTTCTACTACTGCTAATTGTTGTTCAACAATAATCTTTAACTTTCTTTTAAATATTTTAATATTTCTTTCTAAGACATCAGCTTGCTGTTCAATTCTTTCTGACCTAATTAGAGCATCATTAACTATTCTAGAAGCATTATTTTTAGCATCACTAACTATTACATTAGCTTCTTCTCTAGCAAGACGTTTTATATTATCACTAGTTTTTTCTGCATTAACAATAGACTTGTTAATACTATCTTCTAAAATTTTATAGCTTTCTAGTTTATCTTTTAAATCTTTAATCTCATCTTTTTGTTCTTGACACTTATTAATAATACCTTCAGTTTCCCTAATTACTCTTTCAATAAAAGCATTTACTTCACTTCTATTATAACCATTAGTTTCATAATGAAACTTATCCATCACATATCCCCCTTTCGGGTTAGTTATTACCAGTCAAACTCATCGTCTTCTTCTTGTTTAGACTTTTTACCACTTGTTTTAGCTGGCACGTCATCAGTAATCTTACCTTCAACATTTACATTGTTTGGTGTACAAAGGAAAATTCCTCCACCTAATTTTTGTAAGTCACCACCAATAGCATAAAGAGTACCTGATAAGAAATCTACTATTCTTTTACCTTGATCTGGTGTTACTCTTTTTAAGTTAACTACTACTGCATTTCTATCTTTTAAATGATCTGCTATTTGTTGTGATTCTGAATAAGCACGTGGTTCAAGTAACATCATCTTGCTACCAGCTACCCCGTTTTCATCTTCATATTCTTCTCTTGACACTTTGTAATACTCCTCCTCTTTTATATCTTCATTTGTTGCTGTATCATCTTGTCCCATTAATTTTTTTAATTTATCGTTGAAAGCCATATGCTTAACCTCCTACCTAACTACTATTTATAATAACATATTTTTCTAAAAAGGAAAAGACTTTTTTAAGCCACTAGCTTAGCTAGACACTTTTATTGTATAATTGTCTAGAAAGGTGGTCTAAAATGAATATCTTTAACTATTTAGAATATAACTCTTTAATTATTTTATCTTTCTTCTTTATTTCTTTAATATCTCTTATTTTAAATATATTAACTAAAGGAAAAAGTAATGATTTATTTTTTTCAACTTACCGCAGTAGTTTACTAAATCCACTTACTTATTTAAGACTAGTTACTCATATCTTTGGTCATGCTAATTGGAATCATTTTACTCATAATTTTCTTTATATCTTACTTATTGGTCCGATGATAGAAGAAAAGTATGGTAGTCTTAATCTTTTAATAATGATTTTAATAACTGCTACGATAATTGGTCTTTTTAACTCTATTTTTACAAGAAATAAAATATTAGGTGCTAGTGGTATTACTTTTATGTTAATAGTTCTATCATCTTTTGTTAATTTTTCTACTAACAAGATACCTCTAACTTTTATTCTTATTGTACTTTTCTATGTGGTTGATGAGATTAGATTATTAGGTGCTAAAGACTCTGTCTCTCATGGAAGTCATTTTCTTGGTGCCTTATGCGGTTTCATCTTCTCTTACATCATATTTCCATCTTGATACCAAACACTACTAACATCAACATTATTAGATAATGGTTCAGGATTTGCTTTTTGAAAATACATACTAATTGGTACTTTAAAAGCATTACCAAAGGCAATACAGTTACCTGGTTTTAAGTTTTTAAGTTCTTCTACTATTTCCGCTGATACATTAGGAACCATTTCTTTTATATAATGTAAATCTTTAGGATGAAGTGTCCTTAAGACAATAAAGTTAGAACACTGAGAAATAGCAGTATCAGAAAGTTCACTAGGTCTTTGGGTAATAAGTCCTAGTAAGGTTCCATACTTTCTACCCTCTTTAGTAATTCTATCAAAGATATTATATCCTAGTATTTCCGTATCAGTATCTTTTTGGACATATCTATGAGCTTCTTCTATAATAATATGGAAAGGCATACTACCACGATTTGGATTTTCAACAGTATAATCAAAGACTAATTTAGATAAAATTTTAGTAATTACTTTAGCAAGTCTATCATCTATATAACTGATATTAAAGTTTACTATTTGACAGTGATTACCATTTACATCCGTAAATAAATCATTTATATAAGTTGCTCTATCTATATAAGCTGTTGAATCAAAGAATACATGATTAGGACTATTTACTAAACTATGAAGTCTAACACTTAAAACATTAGCATAGTCATAAACTTTATCACTTTTTAATACTCCTTCACTAATTAGGGCAAAATCCATAGCAGTTTCTAAGTCTTTTAGAGTATAAGCAATAAACTTATCCGTTTGTGGTGCTATTTCCCTATCCTCTAAAATAAACTGTTTTACAAAGTTTACTACTAGTTCCATCTCTACTAATTTTCCCATTTTATCAATATAAAGACATTGTTTTAGGGTTCTGGTATATCCTGGTTGAACTATTAAACTTTCAAGTGATAAGTCTTTAGTATGAAACTTAGTAAGAACAGCAGTTACTTGGTCTCTTATCTTAGTAGACTGTGATCCACTTAAAAGGATATCTTCAACAGCTCTTGCTATTATATCGTTCTTATACTTTAGAACCATCTCATTTTCCCCGGTTAAGATAGGAACTAAGGTTAAAGCTTTCTCAATAATTGGTAATTGGTTAGTAGATGTAACATCTAGAAGTAAGGCTATATCATCTACTCCAAGTAACCATAATGGTATGTTTATAATACCACCACTAGCATCACTAACTGTTGTATTAGTGGTATAAGTTTTATAATGCATATTAGGATTAACTTTATCTATATCTTTTAAAGCTCTTGTATACTCACCATATGCATCAAACATAACGACATGTGCACCTACAGGACTAGCTGTTTGACTAGCAAAGATATTTTGAAAAATTCTACTTACAGTAAAACTCTTACCAGCTCCACTATTTCCTAAAATAGCAAAATGGTTACTAAAGAAAGAGTTAATATTAACATGAATTGGATAATTTTGATATATTGTTGAATATCCAAAAAGTACTTCTCCCTTATCTGGTGTTTGTTTTCCTAAGATAAGTGATAACTCTTCCATATTAACTATTCTAACACTAGATCTAAAAGATGGTTTACTACTAACTCCTGGAATAAAGCTATTGTTTTTTATTTCTCCTACAATATTTGCTTTTAAATCTGTTTTTGTAGTACTAACTATTTGTCCTACTACTTTATCATTTCCATCTTCAAATATTACATGTAAATCAACTAAGTTTGCTTGTTTAGCAAGGTCGATAGTTAAATTAACAAAGACATTATTATCAACTATTTCTTTAATATCACCTAACATATAATCACCCTCTACTCTTATTGTTATAATAATTGTACCATAAAACTTTAATTAAGAAAGAAAAAAATCAAAATTAAATTGATTTTTCTTTGAAATAATTCAAGGTTTTAATAGTATCTTGATGAATAGGCTTTCCTTCACTAGTTAGTTTTTTAATTTTAGTTTCTAAGCACAATATAACTGCTTTATCTAAATCTTGATAAGCAAGGTGTCTTTCTTCTTCAATACCTTGATAGTTCTTTCCTGGTTCTATTTTATCTGCTAGATAGACAATTTTTTCTAAGTCACTCATATTAGGTCTACCTGTTGTATGATAGTAAATAGCATTAACCATATCTTTATTAAAATGATATTTTTCTCTAACTAGTATGGCTCCTACTATACCATGAATGAATTTTTTATTCTTAGGATCTAATAGATTCTCATCTAAGTTATGTTCTTTTATAATCTGTTCATTCTCTTCCATAGTGAATTCTTTTGCTATATCATGTGTAAGTCCAGCAAGATAGGCTTCTTCTGCATTTATTTTATAATGTTTAGCCAAAGATGCAGCAGTTTCCCCTACTCTTAAACAGTGATTGTAACGATATTCACTAAGTAATGATTCTAAATCTTTTTTAATTTCTTCTACCATAATAACACCCTTATTATTATGACATAACTTCTCCTTTTGGTAAAGTAATATTTACCTCAGTCCATTCATTTTTCTTAGAGCTATAAGTAATATTACCATCATGTAATTTAATTATCTCTTTTGATAGACAAGTACCAAGCCCTGTTCCTTTCTTCTTTGTTGTAAAAAACATTTGTCCAACTTTATCTAGTTCTTCTCTAGTCATACCTATACCATTATCTTTTACTATGATAGATACATCTTTTCCTAAGTCTTTTACAACAACTTCAATTATACTTTTTTCTTTACTACCATCTTTCGCTTCAACAGCATTTTTAAATATATTTATAAGGACTTGTTTTAAGCGGCTATAATCTGCTTCCATATAAAGTTCTTCATAAGGTATATTATAATTAGTTGCTATCTTTCTCTCATGAAATAATGGCTTTAAAGCAGAATCTAATTCTTCCAAAAGCATTACTAAATCAAGTTCTTCTTTTTCTATTTTAATCTTAGTATAATCTAGAAAATCATCCATCAAGACTAGTGTTCTATTAATTTCCCCTTTAATAATAGGAATATACTTAATACATTTCTTTTGATCATTTGGATCTAACATATCAAGGTAACCTTTACATACAGCGATTGGATTTTTAATTTCATGTGTTACTTTAAATAATGATGCTCTTAACTCTTTTTCTTTTTCTATTGCATAAAGACTATTATTAAAATCGACAATTTTTTCACCTTTATTTAAAAAGTAAAGAATAATAAAACTTGTCACATAAATAACCAATATAAGGAATATTAGATAAGTAATATTATCATAATAGCTTCTATTTGGAGCGATAAACCAAAAGACTTTTATCGTTAGAAAGAAACTATTAATAATAATAAAGCCATGAATTAGATTAACAAGAGAAAATTTACTTTTAGTAAGGTAAAGATATCCAATAAAGTAAATAATATATTCTATAATTAATAATCCAGGTGCCATATGCAAAAATAATGTTTGATAATGGATTAGAACAACTGATATAAAGATACTAAGCTCTGTTTTCTTTTTAGAAAATGCTAGTAATAAAGGAATATCAAAAAGCATCGTTGGATAATTATGATGTAAAGGTAGTCCATAACGAAGGATAAAATATAGGGATGAAGTAAGAGCTATTTCAAAAGCTAAATTATTCTCTTCGTGCTGGATATTCTTACGATATGTTATATAGATAAGATATAGGGAAATAGGACATAAAAGATAGATACAATTGTTTAAAATAATTTCAAGATATGACATATTTCGCCTCCTTCGCTATAATTATATGTATTTTATTTGTCGAATTTTGTCGAAATATGAAGAAAAGTAAGAGAAATTTTCCCTTACTTTGCTAATAAGTCACAAATTAGATTACTTAATTCAGTTGGATTATCTACTGATAGTCCTTCAATTAGTCTTGCTTCTTGATATAGTACTTTACTATATTTATCTAAAGTATCAAAGTCTTTATTGTTATATAACTCTTCCATTTTCTTAGTAATTGGATGATTCATATTAATTTCCATTACTGTTTCTGCTTTAACATTTTGATTATTTGGCATAGATTGTAAGACTTTCTCCATCTCTGTTGATACTTCACCTTTAGTCTTTAAACATACTGGGTGATTTTTTAAATGATTAGTAAAAGTTACATCTACTACAGAATCTGTTAGAGTCTCTTTCATCTTTCCTAACATATCTTTATAAGAAGTATTAGCTTCTTCTAGTTCTTTCTTCTCTTCTTCAGTAGAAAGGTCTAGTTTTTCATCTGCTACATTCATAAAAGTTTTATCTGCATACATACTTAATGTTTTAATAGTAAACTCATCTAAGTATTCGGTTAAGTATAATACTTCATAACCTTTTTCTTTAACAGCATCTACTTGTGGAAGCATCTCACATTTTTCTAGGCTTTCAGAGCAAGCATAATAAATGTTTTTCTGATCACTTTTCATTCTACTAACGTATTCTTTTAAGGTTGTATATTTCTTATCATTTGATGAATTAAATAGTAACAAGTCTTGTAGTAAATCTTTTTTCATACCGTAAGTAGAATAAATACCATACTTTAATTGCATACCAAAGTCTTTATAGAATTTCTCATAGTTTTCTCTATCTTTTGTAAGCATAGTCTCTAATTCTTTTTTTATTTTTGACTCTAGACTCTTTTCAATAGCTTGAATTTGATAGTTTTCTTGTAAAGTTTCTCTTGAGATATTTAGTGATATATCTTCACTATCCACTAATCCTTTAACGAAACTAAAGTAGTCTGGTAATAAATCACTACACTTATCCATGATTAGAACCCCTTTAGAATATAGTTGTAGTCCTTTTTCATAGTCTTTTGAATAGTAATTATATGGAGCATGAGAAGGTATAAATAATAAAGTTTGATAACTAGTTCTTCCTTCTACTTCACTACGAATTACTTTTAATGGTTTTTCATAATCATAGAACTTATCAGTATAAAAGTCTTGATAATCTTCATCAGTTACTTCACTCTTTGGCTTTTTCCAAATAGGTGTCATACTGTTTAATGTCTTGTCAGTACTTACTGTCTCTTCTTTATCGTCTTCGCCTTTCTTTGTTTCTTCTACCATCATCTTAACTGGATATGGTATATAGTCAGAATACTTTTTAATTAATCTTTCAAGTGTATATGTTTCTAAGAAATCACTATACTTATTATCTTCTGTATCTTCTTTTAAGTATAAAGTAATCTCAGTACCAGTATCTTTTTTATCTGACTTGCTAATAGTATAACCACTAGCTCCTTCACTTTCCCAAGTATTAGCCTCACTATCACTATCTAATGGTTTACTATTTACTACTACTTTATCACTTACCATAAAGGCAGAATAAAATCCTACTCCGAACTGTCCAATTATTGATAAGTTTTTCTCATCTTTCATATTTTCTTTGAATAGTTCAGAACCACTCTTAGCAATTGTACCTAAGTTATTTTCTAATTCTTCACAAGTCATACCTATACCATTATCTTTAATAGTTAAAGTTCTATTTTCTTTATCTGGTATTAATCTAATCTCTAAGTCTTCTTTCTTTATTTTAATTTTTGTATCTGTTAGTGACTTATAATATAATTTATCAAGTGCATCACTAGCATTAGAGATTAACTCTCTTAAAAATATTTCTTGATTTGTATAGATGGAATGAATCATCATATCTAATAGTTTTTTTGATTCTGCTTTAAATTGTTTTTTCATATATAATAATCTCCTCCTCGTTAGTTCTTCCTAACAATTAGTAGAATATCACTAGAATTAGCAATTGTCAATATAGAGTGCTAATTATTTTTATTTAATATGCATTAAGTAACTAAATAAGATCAACTTACCTAAATCTTACCTAAAAAGAAAAAGCAAGAACTTAATTAATTGCTTTTCTATTTACATATAGTCTATAACCATTAAAATCTATATTACTATAAGATGTATCACTATCATCTAAACTTGAGACATAACTATCACCTGTTAATTTAATCTTAGAAGTTTTATCTAGTACTAATTTTATAGATTTAGCTTTATTATTACTATTAATAGTACCTTCATAAACATTAAAAAAGAAAGATTTATTTATTTTTATCTTTCTTATCATAATCTTCTAAAAAACTTTTATATACCCCATTAGTTTTAGTTCCTAAAACACAATCTAGATTTACATTGTCTAAGCTCTTGAAGATGTTATAATCAGCATTTTTATTAATCTTTCTTAGATTCTTAATTAGTTCTTTCATCTCTTTTCGTTTACTAGTTCCATCATTTATTAAGGAACAACCTTCTGTAAAACGGCAAGCACAATTAATAAATGTTAATTCATTAGTATTACGCCAAGAGATAATTGATTCTTCTTTTACTAGATATAATGGTCTAATTAGTTCAATACCTTCAAAGTTATCACTATGAAGTTTGGGCATCATAGTCTTTATTTCTGAACCATATAGCATTGATAAAAGTGTTGTTTCAATTACATCATCGAAGTGATGACCTAATGCTATTTTATTACACCCTAGCTCTTTCGCTTTACTATATAAGAAACCTCTTCGCATTCTAGCACACATATAACAAGGACTAGAATCTATTTGACTTACTACATCAAAGATATCACTTTCAAATATCTCAATGGGAATATTTAGTATTTTAGCATTATCTTCTATCATAGCTCGATTATACTCGTTATACCCAGGATCCATTACTACATATCTAGCGGTAAACTTAACTTTACCATGACGAATTAATTCTTGTATACACTTAGCTAGTAGGAATGAATCTTTTCCACCTGATATACAAACCATTACATTATCATTTTCTTTGATTAACTCATATTCACTAACTGCTTTTATAAATTTAGAAAATATATCTTTACGATATTTCTTTATAATACTTCTCTCTATTTCTTTATACTTCTCCATGATAAATCTCCTTATATATCAAATCAAATACTTTCAAAAACTCTTCTACTTCTTCTTTGGTAGTCTTATATGATAAACTTACTCTAATTGATGATGATGCTTTTTGTTTATCTTTAGTTAAGGCATATACTAGTTTAGACGGGGTTGTGATGGGACAACATGAAGTTTTAGCAGAAAGAATGATATTATGCTCTTCAAACTTATCTAAGATAGTAAGAGCCTTTTCTCCTACAAGACTAAAGTTTATGATAGATGGTAATGAGTTTTCTCTACTGTTGATAGAAACGTTTTTATATTCACTTAGATGTGATTTAATCATATCACCCAATTCTTTTAGATAGTTATATCTTGCCTCCTGATTAGTAAGTGCTAGTTCTAAAGTTTTTTCTAAGGCTAAGACATTGGCAAGTGATGGGGTTCCTGCCCGATAAATGGTTGTAGATTTACCTCCTTCTATTAATGGAGTTAGTCTAACATTTTTCTTTTTTACTAAGATACCAAAGTTATCTAAGCCATGAAACTTATGAGGATTTATAGTGATAAGGTCTACATTACTATAATCAATTGTTACCTTTCCAATAGACTGAGTAGCATCAGTATGAAAGTGACAGTTAGGATAGTATTTTAAAATAGATGCTATTTCTTCTATTGGCTGTCTAAGAGCTAGTTCACTATCTACTGAGGTAACGCTTACTAAAATAGTATCATCTCTTAACATATTCTTTAAAGATTCTATATCTACTATACCCTTATCAGTTACAGGAATAACTTCAACTTCAAAACCAAGACGCTCTAAACTAACTACTGAGCTAGTAATAGAATTATGTTCTAAGCTACTAATCAAGATATGTTTACCATAGTTTTTATAACTAAGACATAGTCCTTTAATTGCTAAGTTATTAGATTCAGTTGCACCTGAGGTATAAATAATCTCATCTTTTAACACTTTAAGCATATTAGCAATTCTTAAAGTACTATCACTTATCATTTTATTTTCTTCTCTTCCTAGTTTATGAATTGAATTTGGATTAGCATAATACTTTTTAGTTGTATTATAAAAGATATCTAATACTTCATCTTCTACAAAACTAGCTGCTACATTATCTAAATAAATCAAGTATACCATCCCTTTCTTAAAGTCTATCTTATTATAAAGAGATTAATTTTCACTGTCAACATTGTTTTCTTCATCTTTTTTATTTTGTTCTTCAAACAGTTTAGCCATTGTCGGACTATTTTTCGTTAATCTTTTTATAGTTAACTCTTCTGCTTTATTATTAGCAAGTCTTAAGTTTCTATCACTAGAGATTAGAGCATCTTTTGTCTTTTGTAAATGGTCAATTGTTTTATCTATTTCTTCTATTGCTTTACTAAACTTTTCGGATGCTATGCGATAGTTCTTAGCAAAACCATTCTTAAAGGCATTCATATTCTCTTCAAAGTGAGATATATCAATATTTTGATTTTGTAAAACAAGCATTTCTTTTTTATATTCTAAAGCATTAAGAGCAGCTCCTCTAATTAAGGTTATTAAAGGAATAAAAAACTGTGGTCTAATAACATACATCTTAGGATAACGATAAGAAACATCTACTATTCCCGTATTATAATAATCATTATCAATTTCAAGTAAGGATACAAGTACAGCATATTCACATCTTTTCTCTTTCCTATCTTTATCTAGTTCTTTAAAGAAGTCTTCATTCTTATGTTTAGTAGCTGTCATATCTGCTTCATTTTTCATCTCAAACATAATAGATACAATCTCTGTTTTCTCATCATCATAGTCTCTAAAGATAAAGTCACCTTTAGAACCTGTTCTTGCATCATTATCTTTTTCAAAGTAAGCATTAGGAAATAATGGTCTTAAAGTATTAAACTCATTATTACAATGTACTTCTAGACTTTCTCCTATCATCTTAGTTGATTGTCTTGCTTTCATATCTTTATAATAAGCGATCATCTCATCTTTATCTTTTAGTTTATTTTCATACACATCTTTGATATTTTTTTCTTTTAAGGCATACTCTTTACTATCTAATTCTAACTGACTTTTCAAACTAGAAATATTCTTATCTTTTTCATTTTCTAGTTCTTTAATTTTAATATTTAGCTTTGCTATTTCTTCTTTATATTCATTAGCTGTTTTAATCTTGGTATTTTCAACCAAACTATCTTCTAATTGTTTTTTACTCTTTAATTCTTCATTTAGTTTTGTTATCTCTAAATCTTTTTCTTTTAGCATCGTACTTAATTTCTTTTCAAGTTCATTCTCAGCCAGCTTTATTGCTTGGTTCTTATCTTTTTCATATTGTTCTTGTCTTGTTGCTATCTCATTTTTAAATTCACTATCTCTTACTTGTTTTACGATAGAGTCATATTGTTTCTCATCAATTTTAAAAACTGTTCCACAATTAGGGCATTTTATTTCATTCATAGTTTTACACCTTTCTATTTAGTTTTTTCTTTAAGATCTTTAAACTTAGATTTAAAAGTATCTACATAATCTTTACTAATAATAATTTTATTATCTTCTTCTTGTTTTTCTTCTACTGGAGTTGGATTGCACCATCCCTTTTCTATTCCAATCTTATTTATGTGAAACTTAGTACCACAGTTTTGACATACTAAGTATTCACCTTCTTGAATGAAGTAAGCTTTAGGAGATGGGTTACAAACCTGACAAGTATTAAGTGCTATTCTTACTTTGTTATCTGTTCCTCTTACTAAGATAAACTGAATGATAATACACTCATCGTCATAATTTACAAAGGTAGCTGTACTTGTTATATTACTAGTATCTAAAATAATATTATTATCTTCATTAGCTTTTACTGTTATATATTTATTTCTTTGTTTCCTTAGTTTTAGTACTACAACCATTAACAGTTAAAACTAGGATTAAGATAAGAATAAGTTAACTAATTTTCTTCATTACTTAATCCTTCATATTTATATCCTAAAGAGTTGATAGTACTTTCTACTACTTTGATATTTAACTCTTTATCACTTAAAATGGTAACACTATTATTCTTAAGATTTACTTTTACTTTTCTTATATCATCTAAACTTTCTAGGGCTTTAGTTACTTTATCAGCACAGTGGTTACAACTCATTCCTTCTACTTTAATTATAGTTTTAATCTTCTTATTAAACATTTCTTATTTCCCTTCTAATTTTATTTTTCTAAGTCTTAGAGCATTGATTACAACCGTTAGACTGCTTAAAGTCATAGCAAAAGAAGCAATCATCGGATTCATTATAATATTAAATTTAGCAAATAGTCCTATAGCAATTGGTATCATTAAGATATTGTAAAAGAAGGAAAAGAAAAGGTTTTGTTTTATATTTCTAATAGTTTTCTTACTTATGATAAATAGATTAAGAATACTTTCTAAGTTATCATTCATTAAGATAATATCACTAGAATTATTAGCTATATCAGTACCACTTGCAATTGCTACACCAATAGTAGCAGTAGCAAGACTTGGGGCATCATTTATCCCATCTCCTACCATCATTACTTTTCTATTTTCTTTTAATAATTCTTTTATAACTGTTGTCTTCTCTTTAGGAAGAAGTGATGCTTTCACTTCATCAAGTGCTAAATCTTTACTAATAATATTAGCTGTTTCTTTATTATCACCAGTTAACATTAAGACTTTTTTATTACTTTTCTTTAGCTTTTTAATAACTTCTCTAGCATTACTTCTTAGCGTATCTTTAACACCTATTAAAGCAATTACTTTTCTTTCTTCTACTACATAAATAACACTATTACCCTCTCTTACTAATCTATTAAAGTCTAGTGAATGAATATCATAAATCATTAATTGGTCTACTAACTTATCATTTCCTAGATAGTATTTCTTATCATTAATAGTACCACTTACTCCTAGTCCTGCTATATTATTAAATTTAGTTACAGCAAGATCTGATTTACCCTTAAAAGCTTTAGCGATAGGATGAGTTGATTTATTCTCTAAACTTGTTACTAATTCTAATATTTTCTTATCAGGATAATCACTATAATTATAAATAGTTGATACTTGTAAATTACCATAAGTTAGAGTACCTGTTTTATCAAAGACAATAGTATCAATACTGTTAAGTAATTCTAATGATTCACTATTCTTTATTAATAAGCCTTTCTTAGCACAGAATCCTTCACTAACAATAACAGCTAAAGGGGTGGCAAGACCTAAAGAACAAGGACAAGCTACTACTAAGACAGTTACAAATCTAGTTAAAGCTATATCTAAACTATTTGTTAATAGATTAAAAATTAAGGTTAGAAAAGCGATAAGCAGAATACTTGGTACAAAGATAGAACTTACTTTATCTGCTACTTTAGCAATAGCTGGTTTAGTATTAGTAGCTTCTACTACTAGTCTTACTATTTCGGAGATAGTTGAATCTTTACCAATATTAATTGCTTCATAAGTTATATAACCATTAGTATTAATACTACCTGCTATTACTTTATCACCTATTTTTTTCTTGATTAGTTTACTCTCTCCAGTTATAAAAGCTTCATCAAAGTAAGCACTTCCACTGATAATATTACCATCAACTGCTATTTTCTCACCTGGTTTACAAATTAAAGTATCGTGTTTTTTAACTTCATCAATACTAATTTCTTTTTCCCCTTCCCTAGTTTTTAATAAAGCTTTAGTTGGAGTTACTTGAACTAATTCTTTAATAGCTTCCTTCGTTTTAGATTTACTCTTAGTATCAATAAATCTTCCTAGTTTGACAAAGTAGATAACAATGCAAAATGATTCATAGTAAAGACTTTCTACATAACTTGTTTGTCCTTTAATTATCATAATGGTATTAAAGATACTATAAATAAGACTTGCTAAAACACCAATAGAAACTAAAGTGTCCATATTAGGAGACTTATGAATAAGATTTAAATAACCACTTTTTAGAATATCTTTTCCATAGTAAAGATAAGGAAGAGATAGTATTAGTAAAGTAATAGCATAGTTAACGGGATACTTTTCCATATTAAGAAGTGGTATAACATGAAGGCCTACCATGTGTGACATAGAAATATAAAGTATTAAAATAGAAAGAATAGTATAAAAGGCAAATAATCTTTTATTAAGTTTCTCTGTCTTAAAGACCTTTTCTTCTGAATAGATACCCAAACTTTTATAACCTGCTTCTTCAATAAATCTTTCTAAATCGTTTAAAGATAGTGTTTCATCATACATAATAGTAGCAGTTGCTAAGACAAGATTAACTGAGGCATCTACTACTCCTTTTTGTTTATTTAAATACTTTTCTAATGTCGATGAACAAGCACTACAACTCATTCCTTCAATACTTAAAATTACTTTCATAATTAGCTTTTCCTTTCAATTTTTATTATCTATTTCTTATATAATATTAAGTCTACGAATAATAAGGTTCTTTATATATATTTTACTTTGATACTACTCTCCACGTCTTATGGATATCTCTATTCCATCTTTACTACCCAATTATAGGGGGTGGGGGTATTTATGTCAATAGTAAAACAAAAAGAAAAAGATCATATTAATGACCTAGTTTGTTTCATCAAATAACTTTTTATTTTCATAATTAGTTATAATTACTTCTTCTACTTTTCCCCTTTTTTTCCCGTTAGCATTAATATTTCTTTTAGCTTCTATTATATGGATATTGTAGTCTTTATATAAATCTTTTATTAGCGGTGTATTATAATTAGATAGCATTACATAACACCCTCTATCAGCTAGTTCTTTATATACTTTAGCAAGTCTAATTTGTTCGTCTTTACCAAAGCCATTTTCTGTATAACTAGTAAATATTTGTTTTTCTGAATCATATGGTGGATCAAAGTAGATGAAGTCATTCTTCTTGGCAGTTTTAACTGCTTCTTCAAAATCTGTATTTAATATGGTTATATCATTAAAGTTTAAATATGAATGAATAATACCAAGGTTTTGTCCTTCATAAGTATTTACTTTTATTTTTTTACCAAATATTCATTCTTACTATTAACTCTATATAAACCGTTGAAACAAGCTTTATTTAGATAAATTGTTCTAGCTGCTCTTTTATAATCAGCCATTCGCTTAAATTTAGCTTTATCCCTATCTTTATTTCGTATCTCATAATAATAATCTTCACTATGATTTGTCTCATGATGATTTAATTCATTACACATCTTAGTAAACTTTGTTTCATCTTTTATACAGTTAAAGATATTCATTAATTCTTCATTATAATCATTTATCACTGCTTTTCTTGGTGATAGCTCAAATAATAAAGCTCCTCCACCAACAAATGGCTCATAGTATGTATTATATTCATCAGGGGCATATAGTTTTAGTTTATCAATTACTTGTCTTTTACCACCAGCCCACTTTACAAATGGTTTTCCTTTTATCATGTTTTTGCCTCCTAGTTAAGTTTCATATCAATTATTGTATCAAAAATGTTACTAATTGTCAGTACTAACAGTTAGTAAATATAATAATTTATAAAGATATAGTAATCTTTTGGCAATGACATCTATAGTCTTGTGTATCTATATATCTATACTAACACCAAGGTTCCATAATTCTACCTTCTAAACTTCTACTGTTTCAAATTATTCAATTAATTTTTCTAAGCATTCCATTATTTCATCAAAGTCCATACCTCTGGCATATGAAAAAGTTTTTTGATATTTATTCCATCTTTCTTTTAATACTTCGCTATTTTTAATAATATTTAAAGCCACGAATGGATCTACTATATATTCTCTTTTATAGAAGTTTTTTTCTATTGCTTTAACAAAGTATTCTAAGTTAATATTACTCCAGTCTTTTGTATAAATTAAATAAATATCATAGAAATCTCTCATTCTTCCATTTAATTCTACTCTACTTAAAATTGTTTCTAGCTTCTCTGCTAGCACTGTTTAAATATTGTATGCCCATAATTTTACATATCTATCACCCATAATTGGTTTATATTTATAATTTATTTCTTTCGTAGTAATTGGATCACCTGTAGCTATATCAATATGAAACTTTTCTTTAATATTATCTATTTTAATTTGAATATCAACTCTAAAACCACCATACTCATCTTCATCTCTTATTGAAAATATACCTAAATAACTAAGTTTTGCATTATCGTCTATCTCTATTAATACTATTTCTTTAATCATTTTAACTATTGTTTCTCCATTAAAATTAGCATTCCTAAAGCAGTATCAATATCCATAGTAGTTCCATTTTCTACGCCAAACAATGTACTTAAATAGAATTCACCTTTTAATATAAAGTTATCTTTATATTTACTAACTGATAGCCTTTCTATAAAACTATCATACATATAAAGTATAAGTAATGTATTAAAATATACATTTTTTCTTTAGAAATATTTTTTAGTTTATCTTTTAATTGCATACTATTCATAAAACACCTCTATATAATTCATTACTTCTTCTTTAATACCCATTTTATCTGCATAGCTAGATAGTTTAACTAGATCTTTATCTTTTCTTTTAACTTATTCTCTAATACTATGTTTAACATGTTCTGAATCCATTCTATTTTTAGATCTAATAATGTCACAAATGCATTTTTCTACATCATATGCTCTTACACTATTTCCCATTGGTGTCTCAACTTCAGTAAGTCCTAGTTTATAAATGTCTTTATCAACATAAAAAACGTTATGTTCTTTTATTTTATAATTAAAATAATTATTTGGTACTGTTATATCATATTTATCATTTGGTGCTTTGATAGAAAGTCCATGAAAATAAAGTGCCATCATATGTGAATAAATCACATTTGAAAGTTCTAAACTAAAAACAAAATAACTATCTTCTATTTTACTAGAATCTATATAAATACCATTGCCTACTTTTTCTATGATACCTTTTTCTTTCATTATATTAAGATACATTCTATGGATTCCAAGATTTGATAGTTCTTTTGAAGTAACATATCCATTATTCATTTGCATAATTGATTCAATAATTTCTATATTACCTTGTTCTTTAAATTCTTTTATTGTCATCCTTTCCATAAATTTCCTCCTTTGACAAATCTAATGAAACTATAACATTTATCATTAGTTTTGTCAGTGCAACTAAAAAATTAGATACTCTTTCCGACACTTTAAAATTTTCTATTTTTATTTCTTATTATGGTAATAATATATAGATATATTATTACTACTTAAAACATAAATTTTAGCTCTTTTTTAAATTTGTGTACCTAAAATTATTTTAGCAATACCGATGCCTAGCAAACCCTTATAAAATGATCATAAAAAATGAGAGCACGGTTAAATGCTCTCTTCAGGTGGCAATGGGGATTTCTTAGAAAATTTATCATTTTGTCAAATCTTTTACAAAGCGTTTTTAGTATATAAAATACAAGGCTTTATCTTATATTATTCATATAATCAGACCATAAATGAGACCTAAATTTATCATTACAACTTTATTGTAGTTTGTTATATTTGACATTTAGGTACGATAAAAATTAGTCCTAAATACTTGACTAATACCAATAAATAAGTGATTAATACAATACCTTTTGAAAGGAAGTATTTGTGTGATTGCTAAGGAAATATTGGAGATAATATCCAAACCATGGTGCTCTAATCAAGATATTATGAAGATTGCGAATGTTTCTGCTTCAACAGCTAGTAAGATTAAACAGTCAATTGAAAAAGAATTTAGAAAGAAAGAACCTAATAAGTTCATTCCTGCTTATTGTATACCTACTAAGGAAGTTATCAAGTATTTTGATCTAGATATAGTGTTTCTCAAATCAATAGCATACTTTGATAAGGAGATTAACGATGGATTACCTAAATAGATGTCTTTTACTTGGAAGATATAGATCAACAAAAATTATTGATGATAATGTTTCTTGTTTAGTTATTGTTATAAATGATGAAGATGGAGATTTAACTATTCCAATTATTACTAGCACAGATGTTGCAAATAAAATAATAAACAATTGTGAAGATAATTCTTTAATTGGTATCAAGGGCAAAATAGATGCTGATGAAAATGGTTTAACAATTAAAGCAGAAAAAATATCATTTTTAAGTCATAAAGAAAGAGCCGATTAATTTCGACTCTTATTTATTTAATGAATTTATCTATATCTTCTAATACATAAGCATTTATATTAACTTTCATGGCTTTATCACTTATCAAAGGTTCATTAACAATAAAGCAATAATCAATTCTCCATTTTTTCTTTTCTAAGCCATAATGTTGAATAATATCCATAATATGATCTTTGCACCACTCTACTCTTTTCATATGCTTATTATAAAAGCTTTTTTCATTATCAGGATCAAACAAATCATGGTATTCATTATACATTTCATACATATTTCTTGATAATTCAAAATTTTTAACTTCACATACAATAATTCTTTTAAACTTTTTAGAGATAAAAAGTACATCAATATCTCCTAATGTATTCTTATCTGAATCATTAATTTTTATACCATTAATTTTACTAACTTTTTTATCTACAATGGAATTTGGAAATGTACACAAATAATTATATACTTTTTCGTTAAAGTCTTCTCCACTTTGTTTGTTTATAATACCAAGGTAAGTTTTCATCTTTTTGCTTCTTGCCTTAAATGTAGCATTATTAATTATTTCGAACAAAAAGTATATCGCATTTAAAAGAGACCTATAACCATAAATAATTTCGTCTTTATAAATAATAAGTGGTTTTCTATTTAATGAAAGTTCCCTATTGTTTCTCCATGGAAATACATCTACATTTCGATATGGTGTAGGCGGATTTAAATAATCTTCTCTTTCAACTTGAGATAAATATAAAATAATTTTATTTAAAGTATCATCACTAACTTTATTTTTTATGTGATCTTTTAGTTCTTTTATAGTCGTTGAATACAATGTGTTAAAGTCACCATTTTTATCCTCAGCTATTTCCAACAATGATACAGTTACTTCAGTAAAATCTTTAAATGCAAATCCAAATTCATCTTCAAAAGCCTCTTCAAATCCAGGAATATCTTTTTTCTCAGTTTCATATTGCGATATCATTTTTTGTTTATCTTTTGCTCTGGATTCCATCCTACCCATCTTTGCATTTTTTAAAAAATGGTTTGCCCTTATCAAGAAATCTTTATTGTACCCTAATCGATTAGAATTTAATAAGGTTAATGTATTATCGGCCATTTTATAGTTGTAAATATCACATGTATATGCATAATCAATTATTTTGGAAGCTTCTGTTAAAATATATTCAATTTCATATAGCGAAATATCATCGGTTCCATCTATTTTAATTGATGAAACTAATTCTATGATAAATTTTAATGCGACTGAAGTTCGATTCAAATCATTTATCTTTTCATCTATCTCTTTTTTTCTATCAGGATAACATACTAAATCGCTAGCATAATTTGCTTGTCTTATTAATAATGATGATAAATTTTTTTCAAACTCTAGATATAAAAAATCTATTAACTGACGCTTATTATACTTTTTAATTTTCTTCAGAATATTATTGTATAGATGTCCAACGATATCATTTAAAATTTTATAATCTTCTATTTTCCCATAAGGTATTTTTTTGTCATCTTTTAAATATAGTCCTACATCATCTATTATCAAATTTGAAATAGCATTACTAACGCATAAAACACATTCATCTTCAAAAGGAAGCATATACCCATCATCATTAGAATTCATAATAATTAGTTTCTTTTTATACTTATTACTAAAAATCTGATTAATCAACTCACTTGGATACTCAATTTGATAGATTTCACATATTTTCTTTACTATATTAGATATAAAATCTTTTTCTTTATCATTATCAGTGGATTCGAAATATCTTAAAGAGTTTTTTTCGAAAGTAATGTCTAACTGTCTACTATTAATATTGAATAATATTTTCCCAACTTCGCTATCTTTATCATAATGTGTAATATATATTGATGGATCACAATGAATATTAATTTTAAACACTCCATTCAAATCTTTAAATAATGTTGAAAATTGATTTAACCAATATGAAATCATATCTATAATTAGATTTGTTATATGATAAGAATTATTATCAATATTTTCTTCGCTTAAAACCCATATATTAAATTTATTAAATTCAAGCAAATTGTTTAATTGATGCTTATAAAATAATCCAGGAGCAAAACAAACTCCATCTTCCTTTTTCATCACTTCTAATAAAGATGTTCTACTAAAAAGAGCTAAGTGATAACCATTTTTTATATAAGATTTTAAAATATAATCACTACTATATTCACCAATAAAAAACAATGATGCTTCTTTTGAATCACATTCATCACCTAGATAGAATGATTTATCTCTTTCAGAAAAAAGAGCAACAAAATTTAGTTCAGTAAACAAATTCTTTTTATAATGTTTTAATCTATTTCTAGCGACAATATACTTGTATAAAAACATATTTTCTTCAGACTCATTAATACATATTGACGTTAATTCATATGGAGAAAGCATTAGTAAATTTTTATTAGAATTCAAATATACTGCGCATATAGTATTTCTACCAATAGTTGTCGGAGTAATGATTACTACAATTTTATCTTCTTTAAAACCATGTTTTAATAATTGTTTTTTGACCTTTTTTATTCGATTACTTATATAATTATTATTTATTGAATATTTATATTCTTTGTTAGTTTCATAGTCTTTTCCATCATCAAATAAAACAATATTGTAAAAAACTATATCATTGCCACACAAATATATAGATTCATCAACTATATTATTACTTTCAAGTTCCAATTCAAATTGTTTGCTATCTAATAATTGGAAACCCATGCGTGTAAAATCTTTATGCAAGTCCTGTAAAAGCAAAAGATTATAATCTTTTAGAACATCAATTTTATATGACATGAAAAACTTAATTATCATATCCATTAATAGCATGATAATAACAGTGCAATCTACCAAAACAAATTTCTCACCATATCTAACAAATGGTTTACGATAAAACTTCTGATTATCGAAATCATCTATTTCATCAATACTTATTTCTCCAAATTCAATAACAAGTTGTTCATATTGTTCTCCAAACAATTCAACCATATCTTCTTTACTAAAAGTCACTGTTTCTTTACTGGATTTAAGAACGCTAGCTGAAGGTATTTTGATATCAATATCTTTATTAAAAGATTTTAAATCATTAAGTTTAATATTTAATGAATTATAAACAAACTCGGATACATTTAGTAAACCCTTAACAACAGTATTAAATTTTCTATAATCTTCATATGGAAAGTCATCTTTATGGACACCTAATATTTTTAACATATAATCTAAATAATGTGGAGCTAACGTGCTAGCTCCCATAAACAAATGATAATTTCCATAATAAATGACAGGTAATGCAAAAGGAAATTCAGGAGGATCTATCATATATTTTCTATTAAGATTTGAAAATTCTTTAATAAAGTACTCAATCTTATTGCGACTCATGATATTTTCACTCTTAAAATCATCGTGCTTTAATGATAGAGCCGTACTTATAATTGCTTGAAAAATAACCGATTTGCTTTGATTTTCAGGAATTAAAATTAATCCAGATATTTGTAATAGAAAATCAATCATATTATAATTTTTTAATTCTTCTCTTAAATGTTTTATTGCTTCGGCATCCCCTTTATTTAATTTTTCCATATTATTATTAAAAACTAATTCTGGAATCATTATATTCCTCCTAACTAAAAAAGAGCATATTCCATCTTAAAAATGAAACACACTCTATTATTTATTTATATTATACCACTAAATTAGAATTTATTGTTAGATATACTGAAGAATTTATCAAAGAATTCTAATAGTTTATCTATAACTTTATTCTTCTTTTCTTGTCTATCATTATTAGGAGTAAACATACTCATTGGAGGAAGTATTGTTGATACTTCTGTACCATTAGTTTCTACTCTTCCCTGTTCAAATGATCTTTGAATAAAGTTATATGTTTCTTCTTTATTAAGATTCTCTTCTGCAATTATCTTATCTAGCTCTTCTTTCTTTTTACTATTCATAAATGATTCAAAATCAGCATATACATTTGAGTATTGATCTAATGATTCAATGAATGCCATGATTAAATCTTTCTTATTTCTCAAATCTGGGCTTGCCATAATTGTCTTTTGAATAGTTACAAGAATTTCTTTATCTTCCATGTTACTATCATGATATTTCTTAACTAATCCTAAGATGTAATCAATGTTAACTTCTATAGATTTAATTAATTCCATTTCAAATACTACATCATCAGTAACATCAGTTTTTTCTTGTTTCGCTTTATTTCTAAATTCATTATAAAGTTCAATATAAATACTATGATAATCTTGTTTATCTCTTTCATTGATTAATTCATCATCTTTGAACTCATCGAATGAAGATAATATATTTGTTACTTTTAATATTGCACCATATAGTTTAATAAACTCTTTTTGTTCTGCTTCACTTTGCATTAGTACTCCTGGTGCAAATTTAGTAGTTAATTTTTCAACTAATGATTTATATCCTTCAAATATTTTACCATTATCATCCTCATATCCATAATAGTAGTCATTATATGGTTTTAATAAAACTATTCCATGAGCTTCTTCATCACCAAATTTAGCAAGTGCTTCATTAAGTCTATCTTCTAAATTTCTAAATGAGACTATATTACCATATGTTTTTACACTATTTAAAATTCTATTAGTTCTTGAAAACGCTTGAATTAATCCGTGCCATTTTAAATTCTTATCAACCCACAATGTATTTAATGTTTTAGCGTCAAATCCTGTTAAGAACATGTTAGCAACTATTAGGATATCTATTTCCCTATTCTTCATTCTTAGAGACACATCTTTATAATAGTTTTGGAATCTTTCTGATGAAGTATCATAACTTGTTCCAAACATATTATTATAATCTTTAATAGCACCCTCTAAGAAAGTTCTATCATCTGTACTTAATGCTTCAGTTGATTCAGAGTTTTCATCTATAACTCCATCTTCTCCATTAACACCATATGAGTATATTAATGCTACTTTTAAATTACTATTTTTAAGTGCTAATGACTTCTTAAATTCAGCATAGTATTCTTTAGCCATTTTAATGCTTGATACAGCGAATATTGAGTTGAAGCCATTAATACTCTTCTTAGACTTTATTTCTTCTGCATCGTGCTTTTTAGCCACCGCTACGACGTTATCTAGAGTTGAATATACATAGCTTTCTGATGTTTTAGTTTTAGTACTAAAATGATCTATTATATATTCAGTAATCATAGCAATTCTCATTTGATTATCAAATAGTTTTTCTTCATCTATGTTATATACTTTTTCATCTTTAACATCATCGCGAAGATCTACTCTTCCAACATACTCATATCTAAATGGTAATACATTCTTATCTGCTATAGCATTTACTATTGTATAAGTATGTAATCTTTCTCCAAAGATTTGTTCTGTTGTTTCAGAGATACCTTTTATTGTTCTCGCATTCTCTGGGAATATTGGAGTACCTGTAAATCCAAATAAATAGTATTTATTAAATTTCTTAATAATTGCTTTATGCATATCTCCAAATTGAGATCTATGACATTCATCAAAGATAAATACTACATGTTTATTAAATACTTCACTATTCTCATTCTTCTTAATGAATTGAGATAGTTTTTGTATTGTAGTTATTATTATCTTAGCATTAGAATCATTTAATTGTTCTTCTAATACTTTTGTAGATGTATTAGAGTTAGCGGCTCCCTCTTTAAATCTATCGTATTCTTTCATTGTTTGATAGTCTAAGTCTTTTCTATCTACTACAAATAATACTTTATCAATAAAATCTAATTTACTAGCTAATTGTGAAGTCTTAAATGATGTTAATGTTTTACCTGATCCTGTTGTATGCCAAATATATCCCCCGGATCTAAGAGTTCCATAGAACTTGTTGTTATATGCAATAGTAATTCTATTTAAAATCTTTTCAGTTGCTACGATTTGGTAAGGACGCATTACTAATAAATCTTCTTCACTTGTAAATACACAATACTTAGTTAATACATTCAATAATGTATGCTTAGTAAAGAACGTTTTAGCAAAATCAATTAGATCTGTAATACCATTATTCTTTTGATCTGCCCAATATGAAGTGAATTCAAATGAGTTTGATTTCTTTTTCTTTTGATTGTTAATATGGAACTCTCTTGTAGTATTAGAATAATACTTAGTTAATGTTCCATTTGATATAACAAATATTTGAACAAAATTATATAATCCTGATCCTGCCCAAAAAGAATCTCTTTGATATCTTTCTATTTGGTTGAAAGCTTCTCTTAAATCAATTCCTCTTTTCTTTAATTCAACATGAACTAATGGAAGACCATTAACTAAAATTGTTACATCATATCTATTATCAAAGTTACCCTCATTATTAACATATTGATTTAATACTTGAAGACTATTGTTATGAATATTATTTTTATCTATTAAATAGATGTTTTTCTTTTCTCCTGAATCAAGAGTTATTTCTTGCTTATAGTCTTCTTGGATTAATCTTGTCTTTTCAATTATGTAATCATTTTTATTGGATATTACTTTAGTGAAGAAACTATCCCATTCTCCATCAGTAAAATGATAATTATTAAGTTTTTCTAATTGTCTTCTTAAGTTAAGAATTAATTCATCTTCAGAGTTAATATTTAATCTTTCATATCCCTGTTCAACTAAAGTTTTAATTAATTCTTTTTCAAGAGCATCTTCACTTTGAAAAGATGTTGCTGCTCTATTTAAACCTACATATTCAGCTAATACAGTAGAGTTATCATTTTCACTAATTAAATTCACTCACATCACCCACTTCAAATAATTTTTGTTCATAAAAAGAAAACTGTTTTTTATGCTGTTCTAATTCTTGCTCTAATAAAGCATTTAATTTTTCAAATTTATCAAGATTTCTAACTAATTCATCTTGTTCTTTATTGTTAGGAATTGGTAATATCAATTTTTTTAAATTTGTTTTATTAAATTTTGTTTGACCTTGTTGAGATGTTATTCTTTTTAATTGCTTTTGAAAAAAATCACTTTCAAAAACATATTTTAAATACTTATTATTTATATATGAACTTCTTACTAAAATTGCATTTGTTGCTAATGCATTATTCTTATATGGAAGTATATCCGGAGTAACATAATATACTTCACCACAATTTCCTATATTAGGTAATATAACACTCTCTTTATCCAAATTAACTCTCCACAAATACTCAAAGGCATGCTTATCAATATAAATAAAATTATTCCCTTTAAAACCACTTTTTAAATCTGTAGTCCTAATTAATTGTGCATAATCTGGTTCATTAAGATATTTTACATTATTTGCTAAATCAGCAAAAGAACCAGCTGCAACATAATCAGTTATAGTGTCACAACACTCTTCAACTGTTTTAAATTCAAAAGAAATGTTTTTATTTTTTAAAATATCTAATATATCCTTTATTTCTTTTCTTGAATTATCAATTTCTTTAATACATTTTTCAAGTGAAGCCTCTAGATTTTCAATATCAATTACTTCTTTTTCTTCGTCATTTTCCAAATATGTGTTAACTGATAAATTATATGTCTTTTTCTCAATATCATCATTTGAAATAAGAATAGATTTTTTTTCAACATTTTTCCTATCTTTATAAAGTTTAACAATACTATCAATGTTTTCAGGAGTAAGTTTGTTTTTTTTTCCATTTTTTATAAATTCATCCGTAACATCAATAAATAAAATATTATTATCAGTTTTATTCTTCTTAAGAACTAAGATACATACATCTGTTGATGTCCCAAAAAATAAATTCTCAGGCATTTGAATTATTGCATCAATGTAATTATTTTCAACTAAATATTTTCTTATTCCAGGTTCACCTTTTTCATTTGACCTATCTAAAATTCCAGGAAATTGAACTATTGCAGCAGTCCCTTTTGGTGAAAGCCATGATAACATATGCATAGTAAATGCAAGATCAGCTTTTTGTTTTGGTGCTAAAACACCAGCTGGTGAAAATCTTTCATCATTTATTAAAAGAGGATTATCTTTTCCATCCCACTTAATTGAATATGGAGGATTAGATACAATTGCATCAAATGGTTCATCATTCCAATGAGCTGGATGAATTAATGTATCTCCTCTTTCAATGCTAAAATTATTGTAATTAATGTTATGTAAGAACATATTAATTCTAGCTAAGTTGTAAGTTGTAAGATTTATCTCTTGACCGAAAAATCCCTCTCTTACATTTTCTTTTCCAAGTATCTTAGCAAATTTTAAAAGTAATCCACCTGATCCACATGCTGGATCGTATACTTTATTAACAGAAGTTTTATCCATTATTACTATTCTTGCTAGTAATTCTCCAACTTCTTGAGGAGTAAAGAATTCTCCTCCTGATTTACCCGCTGATGAAGCATACATTGTCATCAAGAACTCATATGCATCTCCGAATAAGTCAATGTTATTATCTTCATAATCACCAAAGTTTAAATCTCCAATAGCATTTAATAATTTAACAAGTTTTTCATTTCTCTCATCTACTGTGTTACCTAATTTGTTATCAATAGTAAAATCATCAAATAAACCTTTAACATCATCTTCTGATGCAGTTCCTCTAGCTGATGATTCTATGTTATTAAATACATTTGAAATAACAACATTTAAGTTTTCGTTTTTATCTGCACCTTTTCTTATGTTGCAGAATAATTCGCTTGGAAGAATAAAGAATCCTTTTTCATCAAGTATTTGTGATTTTCCAAGTAATGCTTCTTCATCAGAAATATTTCTATATTGAAAATCTGTAATACCTGCTTTTCTTTGATTCTCATTAACGTAGTTTTCAATATTCTCTGATATAAATCTATAAAATAACAATCCTAAAACGTATTGTTTAAAATCCCATCCATCTACAGAACCTCTTAACTCATTTGCAATTTTCCAAATTGTTTTATGAAGTTCTTCTCTTTCTCTTTCTTTTTTATTATTCATTCTTCTTTACCTCCCAACTTTCATCATTATCCCATCTATTTAATTATAGCATAAAGTCGCTGAATTTTTGATATTTGACTTGCTTTTTATTACAAAATTCAAAATACCGTATAAATAAGTTGACTAATTTTAAATTTTAAGTGATTAATACATACGGAGGTGCTTATGTTAAGAAAATGTACTGACGAAGATATAAGTGATGAAGAATGTGAAAAAATAATAGATCCATTCTATGATAATTATCATACTTTTGTAGAAGAATATGTCATGCCTGAAGTCATTGCTTATTATCTAGCTAACTCTTTTTATCGTAACACTATGTGAGAAGCTACTTTTTTACAACACTTTAATTCAGCTTCTGATATGTTTAATTTAGCTAGTAAGAATTATAAAATGACTACAGCATAGGTTATTAAACTCCTTAGATTAAAATATGCATTAGAAATAATAAGTGAAGATCCTTTAGATTTTAAAAGAATTGAGTATTAGTGATTGCTAATCTCTTTTTTATTGTAGTAGTAATTATAAATGTTAATATAGAAAGTCATAAATATGTAAAGAATTTAGATGGTTCTAGAAGGAAGTATAAATCCAAAAAGTTTTTCACCAAAACAAAGGCATTAAAAGCAGAAAGAGAATTTTTAACAATTAATGCTGATAGAAGTGATAAAGATCGTAATATGACTTTTAAAGATTTATATACACTCTTCTATGCATAAAAATAAGATAAAGTAAAATATACCACTTTAAAGACTTATCGTGATAGAGAAAAATTTTTCAAAGACTTAGATAATGTTAAACTAAAAGATTTTAATATTGAACATTTTGAGAAATGGAAAAAGCAAATAAATTCTTATGGATATACAACTAATCATAAAAACCATTTATTTAAATTTTTTAAAGAATTATTAAACTTTGCTACTAAGTGGTACAACTTTAACTTTACAGCAACTTATAATAAAATGACTAATTTTACTGACCCAAACGAAATACCAAAAGAAATGTTATTTTTCACTTATGAAGAATTTAAAAAATTCATATCGGTAGAAGATGATATTTTATTTAAAACCTTATTTGAAACATTATATTATTGTGGACTTCGTAGGGGTGAACTTAGAGGACTAACATGGAAAGAGATAGATTTTAAAAATCAATATTTAAGTGTCAACAAAAATATTGTGGCAACTCAAGGTGATGAAAAGAAACCATATATGGTAACTACACCTAAAACAAAATCTAGTATAAGAAATATTCCTATACCAAAAGTATTACATGAGGTTTCTAAAGGACGTTATAGATTTAATGATGACTGGTATTTGTTTGGAGATACTGATCCAATTACAAATGGAAAATTAAGGCATAGAAAAAATAAGGATTGTAAGTTAGCAGAAGTTAAACAAATTAGAATACACGATTTTAGACATAGTTGTGCATCACTTTTAATTAATAGTGGTGCTACTATAAATGTTGTAGCAAAGTATTTAGGACACACAAAAATAGATGAGGCATTAAATACTTACTCTCACCTATTTAAGAATCAATTAAATGAAATAATTAATATTATAGACAAACTAAATTAAAATGGGTACCTATTTGGGTACCTAATACATATATCAAATGGCTTAAAGTCCTTATAAACAAAGTATCCCGCCATTTCTGACGGGATTTCAGGGGGTTTCGGTAAGTATATCTACACAAAAAACAGTAGATTATACTTCATGATAAATAGTAAAAGCTACCTATCATGTAACCTAATAATAACTAAAAAATTCTAAGATGTCAATTTTATTTCCGAAACTTTCCATTTCTTTACACTTAACTATGTATAATTGATTCAATAATTTTCATCTTTAATTGTTTTTCTTCTTCCGTCTTCTTTAGGAGGTATTGATAAGAATCTTCTCTTGCTCTTAAAAGAACAGAATAATCATTCTTTATATTAGCTATTTTAAAAGACATATCACCACTTTGTTTAGTACCAAATAAATCACCATGACCTCTTAGTTTAAAGTCTTCTTCACTTATTTCAAACCCATCAGTAGTCTTTTCCATAATATGAAGTCTTTCAGTATCTTGATTACTTATTAAAACACAATGTGACTGTAAATCATTTCTTCCTACTCTTCCCCTTAACTGATGAAGAGTTGAAAGTCCAAATCTATTAGCATCAAAGATAACCATCATAGTAGCATTAGGAACATCTACTCCTACTTCAATAACAGTTGTACTAATTAGTATTTGACACTTATTAAGAAGAAAGTCATTCATAACTTTATCTTTAGCTGCTGTAGCCATCTTACCATGAACTAGCCCTATCTTATATTTACTACCAAAAGCGACTGTTAATTTATCTTTAAGTTCATTAACATTAGTTAAATCACTATTTTCACTTTCTTCTATCAAAGGTGCTATTACATATATCTGATGATCTTGTTTTAACTCTTCATACATCATGGCTAAAACATCTTTCATCTCAGCCTCATTTTTTAGCACTGTATGAATCTTCTTTCTACCCTTTGGTCTTGTCTTGATAGTAGATACATCCATATCACCAAAGATTGTTAAAGCATAAGTTCTAGGTATGGGAGTAGCACTCATATATAAGGTATCTGGTTTCTTACCCTTATTTTCTAAATTAGCTCGTTGATTAACACCAAATCTATGTTGCTCATCAGTAATAACTAATCCTAGATTGTTATACTCTACTTCTTCTTGAATTAAAGAATGAGTCCCAATAATTACATCTATATCATTATTAGCAAGGCTTGTTAAAATCTTATCTTTATCCTTCTTACTAGTTGATCCTGTTAATAAGGCAATATTTATATCAGTATCTTTAAAGATATCTTTCATATTATTATAATGCTGGGTAGCAAGTATCTCAGTAGGAGCCATTAAAGCACTCTGATAGCCTGCTAGATAGTTAGCATAGATAGCAAGAAAAGAAACAATTGTCTTACCACTACCAACATCACCTTGTAATAATCTATTCATCTTTCCTTCACTAGTTAGGTCCTTTACAATATCAGAAACTGCTTTTTCCTGATCGGTTGTGAGTTCAAAAGGAAGTGTTTTAATAAAGTCTTCTACTTTCTTAGTATCTATTTCTTTTTTTATACCAGAATTTTTATTCTTATTTTCCATTTTTAAATAGTTAATCTTAAACATAAAAGAAAATAACTCTTCATACTTAAGTCTATTCTTCGCTTCCTCTAACTTTTCAAGAGAAGGTGGATTATGTACTATATTTAAAGCCGTTCTTTTATTAACAAAATTATACTTTTCTTGATACTCTAAAGGGATAAAATCTGTTATTTCTTTATAATTACCTAGTAAAGCCATATTTATATAAGTAGACATATTTTTATTAGTGAGACCACTAGTTAAATGATAAACTGGTTCTATCTTAATCTTCGCTGATAATGTCTCTAATTTTATATCAGATGCTGTAATAACATTCTTTCTCTTATCAAATTTACCTATTACTGTAACACCAGTACCTACTGCTAAATGACTTTTTAGAAATGCTCTATTAAATATAGATATACCAACTACTCCTGATGAAGTAACTAATCTAAAGTTCATTTTATTAAGTCCTGCTTTAAACCTAACTAAGATTGGACTACTTTCTATTCTTCCATCTATAATAATATGATCACCATCTACTGTATCAGTAAGTGATCCTCTTTTCAAAATATCATAACGAAATGGATAATGGGTTACCAAATCATCTACTGTGGTAATCCCTATTTTATTTAAAAGGACTAAAGACCTTGGTCCTATCCCTCTAACATCATTTAATGCCACAACTACCACCTCTTCTTCTGCCTGATATTATATCACATTTTTAGGACTTTTTGAAGATGAAAAAGCATAAAATATTATAAGGAGGCTTAATGAAATTAATTATTGATGACATGATAGATGCTAATGAGAATCTTCTTTTAACTAATAAATTTATTACTGGCTTTAGACTTAAACTTGCTCTTACTAGTGATAATATTGTTATCGTATTACCTAGTAAAATAGATATTTCTCTTACTAATTTAACCTTTAAAGAGATAAAAAAGATGAATCAGAATCTATATACTCTTAAAGAGACATTAGAGATATTTAAGAATTATCAAAAAGAACTTATCTTAACTATTTCTAGGTTAGAGGATAAGACTAATCTATTTATTGATTTAATTCTAGTAGAAATACAAAAGTATAGCAATTTAAATTTTTCTTTTGAAACTAGTGATGGTACTGTTTATAAATATTTAAAGAATACTAGTTATCCTAGTTATCTAATTACAAGTGACAATAGAGATAAAGTCATAATAAAAAGAAAAGGTAAGAATTATTTCTTTAATAAAGTATCTAGTATAACTAACCTTTATAAATTATTAAATAATCATTCTAACTCTTTTCCTTTATATATTATAATTCAAGAAAATATGAAAAAGTCTTTACTTTTTAACACATCATTGCTCCGTCTACTTGAAGAATAGTTCCTGTTACATAGCTTGCTTTATCACTTGCTAAGAATAGTATGGCATTAGCTATATCTTTAGGTTCACCTATTCTCCCTAATGGTATCATAGCAATTAAAGGTTTAATCATTTCATCTGGTAAATTTTTAACCATATCAGTATTAGTTATACCAGGTGCTACAGCATTTACTCTTATTTTCTTTTTACCTAACTCTCTTGCTAAACTCTTAGTTAAACCGTTAACAGCAAACTTACTAGTTGGATATAGACAGCCACTAGATTGACCATAAAAGCTTACCATAGAACTGACATTTACAATTGATGGATTATCTCCTGTCATGTATGGAATAACTGCTTTAGAAGTATCAAATACACCTTTTACATTAAGATTAATAATCTTATCGCATTCTTCTTCTGTATAGCTTGTTATAGGTGTACTTGAAGACACTCCAGCATTATTTACTAAAATATCAATTTTACCATATTTAGTAGCTATTTCTTTAGCTACTTTTTCCATTTCTTCTAGATTAGCTAAATCAGTAAAATATCCTTCTACTTTATATTCATTATTTTTTTCTTTTAAAGAATTAATTGCCTTTGTAACACTTTCTTCACGTGATCCGAAAAGTATTACTCTTGCTCCTTCTTTTAGAAATTCTTCTACAGTAGTGTAACCAATCCCTCTAGTACCTCCAGTTACTAAAACTACTTTTTCATTAAACATTATTATCATCACCTTCCATTTTAATTATAACAAGAGATAGTACTTATAGGTAAATAATCTTAGAAAGATGACACAATTTGACAAAAAAATAAGATACCAAGAGTATCTTTTATATTTATAATTTAAATTCTCGAATGGTGGTTCCAGGTGGAATCGAACCACCGACACAAGGATTTTCAGTCCTTTGCTCTACCGACTGAGCTATGAAACCAAATAATGGCGGTTCCGACGGGGCTCGAACCCGCGATCTTCTGCGTGACAGGCAGACGTGTTAACCAGCTGCACCACGGAACCATTATGGTTGCGGGAGGAGGACTCGAACCTCCGACCTCTGGGTTATGAGCCCAACGAGCTACCAACTGCTCCATCCCGCGATATCAATATATAAATTTAAGTGGCGGAGGAAAAGGGATTCGAACCCCTGCGCCGCTTGCGCGACCTCCCGGTTTTCAAGACCGGTCCCTTCAACCAGACTTGGGTATTCCTCCAAATAAGTGGTGCCTAAGGCCGGACTTGAACCGGCACGAAGTATGACCTTCGCAGGATTTTAAGTCCTGTGCGTCTACCAATTCCGCCACTCAGGCACATCATGGTGACCCGCATGAGATTCGAACTCATGACCCTTTGATTAAAAGTCAAATGCTCTACCGACTGAGCTAGCGGATCAAATATTTAAAAATGGTTGCCTCGGTTAGATTCGAACTAACGCATGTCAGAGTCAAAGTCTGATGCCTTACCACTTGGCTACGAGGCAATAACTAAGATGGTGGAGAGAGATGGATTCGAACCATCGAACCCGAAGGAACAGATTTACAGTCTGTCGCGTTTAGCCACTTCGCTACCTCTCCGACTATAAATAATAAAATGGTGCCGAAACCAGGAATCGAACCCGGAACCTACTGATTACAAATCAGTTGCTCTACCTATTGAGCTATTTCGGCATCTTAATGGTGGGCGATATAGGACTCGAACCTATGACCCCCTGCTTGTAAGGCAGGTGCTCTAACCAACTGAGCTAATCGCCCAAGTAACCACTTGACGAAATTAAATATACCAATTTATTTAACGAATGTCAACACTTTTTCCGATTTTTATTATATTTTTTTCTCTTTTAGTGATTTTTCTAGAAAAATAGCTAAATTTTTAAATCCTGATGGTGTTTCTTTTATCTTGCTTCCCCTATTTTTAGTAATACGATAATCAAGATCAATAGTACTTAAGGAGTAATGATTATCTTTTTCTTCTCTCACTATTCTTACTCTTATTAGTTCACCAATAGTAGCATAATCATCAATGCTTTCTATATATTTGTTAGAGATTTCTGAAATATGAATTAAACCGCTTGTATTATTATCTAGCTGAACAAAAATTCCATACTCTTTAATACCAGTGACATAACCCAGTACAACAGAACCTATCTTGTACTTTTCATGCATCACTTCTCACCACAAATAGATTATAGCATAATTTTCTCTTTACGAAAAGAAAAAATTTTTTTATAATGTTCTTGGTGAGAAAAAATGAACGATGAACAAATAGAAGCTAAAGTAAGAGAAATCATAGATGAGTTACGTCCCTTTCTAGTAAGTGATGGAGGAACTCTTGACTTTGTAAGTTATAAAGATGGTATTGTCTATGTCAGTTTAGGAGGAGCCTGTGCTGATTGTGACTTCTTAGACGTTACTTTAAAAGATGGGATTGAACAAATGATAATGAACGAAATAGAAGAAGTTAAAGAAGTTAGAAACATTAATGAGGAAAATTAAGATTTTCTAAAAAGTCTATTTGAATTAAAAAACCACTTTCTCTTAAAAGATTATAAAGATAAAATAAGAAATCTTCATAGTCTTTTATTTTGTCTAAAATAGTAATTATTTTATCTTCATTTTCTATTCCATTGATAATATCTTCATAGCAATCAAAATAAAAACTTGGAAACAATACTCTAGCCATTAATAAATGTCTTTGATAGGAACTATTTACACTAAGTAATAGTTTTTTTATTTGTTCATCTTGATAGCCATAGAAAAATAGATCTTTTAAATACTCACTTATATCTCTTACTTTATAATCTATAATAAGAGATAACGGATTATAAAAGCTATTTAAATCATCATTTAGATGAATTCTCTTATGACAGATAGTTAAATTATCTTTACTACTACTTTTTATAGTTTTATTAACTTCACTCAAATAACTAATAGCTACTTCAGCATAACCAATAAAGTAGTCAATACTACTATATAGTAAAGGATATTTATCTTTGATATATGGCTTTTGGTATTCAAAGTAATCTATCTTCCTACACCATAAATTATACCAGTCGCTTCTATTAAGTATTAGGTAATTATTATAATTAATATAAGTATCTTTAACTAAATCTTCTACTGTTATTCTTCTATTATGAAAGTTGTAACAAACAAGAATATAGTTTTTACCATCTATTAGTGATAAATAATTATTAAAAATATTATCTATAATTAAGGATGGATAATTATAAAAAACTAGACTTTTATTTAAATTAACTTGTTCTTTTACTTTCTGTTCCTGATTAGTTATTAAATAAAGAATATATAATTTATCATTCAAATAGAATTTATAATTTATTCCATCTTTTATAATTTCTGTTGGATAAAGGTGATAATAATAATTAAGAAAGTTTCTAATTTTAATCACCTCTACTTAATATTATGAAATATCACAAAAAAAGAGTACTATTTTTAGTACCCTATCTTCTTTTGCTTGGTTGTGCATTAAATTTAGCAAAAAAATCATCATGTTTTACATCAAAAGGTTCTATTTGCGAATAAGCGTTTGTTGAAACTTCTGCTACATTCATAGATGTATTAAACATTTGTAATTGTCTTCTTGCCTCTTCTAATTTTTCTTTTTCTTTTTGTAAACTAGAATCAACTTTAGAAGTTTCTGATTGTAAAACTACACGTTCAGACTGAAGCTTTTCTTTTTCTTGTGCTACTTTGGTCTGATTCTCTTTTTCAATTCTAAGTGTTTCCTGATATTTTCTTGCTTCTTCTTCCTCTTCTAAAGCTGCTCTTCTATTTTCTTCTATTTGTCTTTGGTATTTCAAAGCTTTTTCCACTTTTTGATTTAATTCTTCAATTGCTTTTTGTTCTTCTCTTTTTCTTTCTATTTCCTTTCTCATTTCTGCAATTAATCTTTTACTCTCAGAAAGTTCATTTTCCTCTTGTTCACGTGCTTGCTTTTCAGCTTCATATTTCTTTCTTGCCTCTTCTTTAGCTTGACGTTTTCTTTCTATTTCATTAATTGACTCATCTAATTTAGCTCGTAAATCCACTACATTTGGAACAGATGATTCACCAATTTCTACATATTCATTATTTGATAAAGGTTTATTAAACACCAAGTTTTCCTTGTTTTTTGTCAATCTATCTGTAAGACTAACTATATCGTCGTCCGCTAACATCTTATCATAATCAGCATTTTTTCTACTATCATTCTTGCCTATATAACCAGTACTAGAAATAGTAGGGCTTCCATCAAAAATACTAGTATTATTTGTCAAATTAGAAAAAACTGGTTTTCCACCATTTAAAACTTCGTCTAATTGTTTATTTTCAAGTGATTTTGATTCTTTTTCTTTTACTTTGCCTTTATTAAGCACTTGTCCTAAGCTTTCATTGTCTAATTTGTCATGTGATTTTCCTGAACTAACATTATTAAAGAAATCATCTAATTTCTTTTCTTTATTTTCACTATAATTTGAATTTCTTATAACATCATCTATTGTTTCTTCTTTTTTATCAAAACTACTAGCATATTTTTCCACTTCTTTGTCATCAGTATTACTTAAAGCTTCATATACAGCTTGCCTGATATTATCTTGTTCTGCTTTAGAAACTTCAACATCCCTTTTAATAGGTTTTGGCATACCTGAAAATTCAGTTTTAGCGGTAGAAAAAACATCATTCATTTGCTTATATGCATCTACCATATCAATCATAGTTTTTTGTTTATGTTTTTTTATAATACCATTAGCAAATAATATTTTAATATTAGTACTAGGAATTTTCAAACTACGTTTCCCACGTCCTATCACTCTTTTATAATTTTTATCAAACAATGCCATTTTTTCTTCTAATAAAGTTATATTAGAATCAAGATATTCCTTAAATGCCATTTTATCATCAAGGGTCATGTCAGTTTTTCTCAAACCAACCTCTGCTAAATTTCTTGCCTCTTTTGCTTGTTTTAACATATTACCTAGAAAATATCTTTCTATCTTACCTATAACCATAAAAGTCAAAGCTTGTAATTTAAGTTTTGTTGGAGAGGCTTTGGCAACTGTCTCACTTGGACTATCAACAAGTCTTATACCAAGTTCTTCCATCTCTTTTATTTTCTTTTCTTCTTCACTCATAATTTATGCCTCCAACCATTATTGCGATAATTTGCGTAATACGTCTTTTACCCTATTCCATTCTTCTTCATTATCTACTCCATATAATTGTGGAGTTTCACCATTTCTTTCAATACGTGATACATAAACAGTAACATTACCATTTGCATCTTTTTCATTCTTTGTATAAACTACATATTCTTTTTTTGTATCTTTAAATTCAAATGCAATAACAACTTCTACTTCATCAATAGAACCATCTTCTTGCACAATTGACATAATTTTTTTATTGTCATTTTCCATAGATATTCTTCCTCCCTCGCTATTCTACAACATAATATTATCACAAAAAAACAAAAATAGAAAGTATTTTTTCCATTCTTGTTAACTAATTAGCAGTTTTTATTTTTTTTAATAAGAAATAATGGCACCCATAAGCACAATATTTTTTAATATAATCATCTAAATCTTTAATATCATTTATAGAATTTCTATTTCTATTATTACTATTATAATAGCCTTTTAGTCTCAATTTATCATAAGCATAATCGCCAAAAATATAGTCATAAGGTTCAAAATAATCAGTTAACAAAGTATCAACTAATTCTTTATCAAAATATTTTTCACCTTTAACTATTTCATATTTATTATTAAAAAACTCTATCATACTTTTTCCTCTTTCTTATTATATTCTAACTTATATTAGAGTTTTTTTCTAGTCCTCCTTGATAATAAAGTGGTACTTTTCCTTGAATAAGTTCTGTAACCAGTGGTATATTGGATGATACTTTTATTTCTTTAGATGTATGAGGAAGAGTTACTTGTTCTGTTATTTCTACTATAATAAATAGTTCAACTAAGGCATTATTAAAACCATAGGAATTTACTTTCACCTCTAAATTACTCTTAACACTTCCTACAAAAGAAAACCTAATAGGAATAGACATAGTAGTATTTATAAGTAAAGAATTACCTGTTAGACTTCCTATTGGTATATCACAAACTATTCCATTTTTTAGATAGATATAGTTTTTACCTTTAAGTCCATCAGATAATGAAATATTTTTAGTATCTCCTCTTTCTATTTCAAGTAATCTATCAGTAACATTCTTATTTATTTTATTTAAAATAGCATTAACTTCTTTAGAATTGTAATCAATGAATTCTATTTCCTTAGAATCATTCTTAACTATCTTATATAAGTCTTCTTTAGTAAAATCATAGTTTCTAATTACATCATTTAAAATAGTAGTTGCTACTCTTTTAGTTTCAATAGATGCATAACTAGTTATTGATTCTTCTAAATGTTTACCAGCTTTAAAGATAATAATTATTGTTAATATAAATGAGAAGAAAATAGTTCCTAATAAAAAAGAAATGGGATTAGATTTCTTTCTTCTCTTTAAATGTAGTCTTCTGGAATTCATTCTAATCTTACCAGGATAACATCTTCTCCTATCCTTTCAATATTCTTCCAAGATATTTCTTCTTCCACCCCTCTATTCATGAAAGATAGCATTTTCTTATTAGGTTCTACTACTAAAGAAACAATAGCACCATTTATTTGATCTATTTTAACATCAATTATATTACCTACATTTCTACCATCCATGGTATTTACTATATCTTTATTTTGTAAATCTGATAATCTCACTATTATCACCTATTTATTTTTATGTAAAAAAAAGAAATACTATTCTATTTTAGTATCCTCTTTAACTGTTTAACAGCATTTTTTTCAAGTCTTGATACTTGAGCCTGACTAATAGCTAAGTCTTCTGCTACCTCCATTTGGGTTTTACCAATAATGAATCTCTCCTCTAGTATTTGTTGACATCTATCAGATAACATGGTAATAGCATCATTAGTAGCTAGACGGTTTTCCATCTCACTTCCTGTTTGTCTTTTATCTTCTATTTGATCATATAAATAGATAGTATCTCCTCCATCACTATAGATTGGTTCAAACATAGAGACTGGATCTTTCAATGACTCTAAGGCATTCACTACATCATAAGTTGTACAATCTAGTTTCTTACTTATCTCTTCACAAGATGGTTCTTTCCCATTAGTTAAAACATATTCTTCTTTATATTTTAAGGCTTTATATGCTAAATCCTTAGTAGAGCGACTTACTCTTATACTATTATTATCTCTTAAATAACGTCTAATCTCTCCAATAATCATCGGTACAGCATAAGTTGAAAACTTAACATTCTGCTCCAAATCAAAATTATCAATAGACTTAACAAGACCAATACATCCAACTTGAAATAAATCATCTAAGTTCTCATTATAATTTTTGAATCTTTTTAAAATACTTAAGACTAACTTTAAATTACCTTCTACCAAATCATTCCTAGCAAAAGGATTAGTTTTAATATTTTTAAAGAGTTCTGTCATCTCTTCACTAGTTAATACTTTTAAATTTCTTGTATCTACTCCACTAATTTCCACTTTATAGTTTGACATTTTATCACCTTTCTATCTTATAATGATAGAAAGATAATTTTTTTATACATATTTTTGGAATTCTCTTGGTAATTTACTCTCAAATGTATATTTTTTCTTATTATTTGGATTAGTTAAAACTATTTTAGAAGCATGTAGTAATAATCTTTTAGCTTTAATATCACTAGTATATTTTGTATCTCCTACAATTGGATATCCTAAATATGATAGAACTGCTCTTATTTGATTTTTTCTACCAGTCTTAATATTTACTTTTACTAAAGCATAATTTTTCTTTTCTTTTAATACTGTTATAGAAGTAATTGCTTTTTTACCATTTTTATCATTAGTAACATGTACTTTATAATTATTATCTTCCTTTAAATAACATGTATAGTTAGTATATGACTTTATTCCTTTTGGTACTACTGCTATATACTCTCTATCTTCTATCAAGTTATTCCAATCATTTTGTAGTAGTTCTTTTACTCTTTCATCCTTTACAAAGATTACTACTCCTGATGTATCTTTATCTAGACGATGTAAAATAAATATTTTATCTTTACTATTCCTTTCTTTAATAAATTGACGCATCATATGATAAGCTGTTTTTTCTTTTTCTTTAGTAGTTGCTATTGTTAATAAATGTGCTGGTTTTTCTATTACTAAAAAGTATTCATCTTCATAAAGTATCTTTAAAGGACACTTCTTATGAGTCTTATAATCTTTTCTAATTTCAATAATATCATTTTTCTTTACTTTGTAGTTATAAGCAGTAATAGATTTACCGTTTACAAAAACACTATTATTTTTTAGATATGATTTTAATTTTTTATGACTTTGCTCGTTAAATAATTTTAATATTGTTTCTAACAATAATCCTTCCTCTTCGACTTTTTTATACATAAAAGCACCTCTTTTCTTAGAAGATTATAGCAAAAGATGAAATTTATCACAATATTTTTTAAAAAAAGCTTGATTTTTAATCACATCTTTGCTATTCTAAGTATGCAAGTCGGAAATATATTACAAAATTAAAAAAAAAGACTTGATTTATGAAACATTTTATTGTAATATTAAATTGTTCTGTTTGAAAGAACGGGCTTGTAGCTCAGTTGGTTAGAGCGCTCGCTTGATAAGCGAGAGGTCACAGGTTCAAGTCCTGTCAGGCCCACCATTAGATGCCTCAATAGCTCAGTTGGTTAGAGCACTTGACTGTTAATCAAGGGGTCCTAGGTTCAAGTCCTAGTTGAGGCGCCATTTTTTTTGGCCAGTTGGTGAAGTGGCTTAACACACTGCCCTTTCACGGCAGCATTCACGGATTCGAATTCCGTACTGGTCACCATAATGATTGCAAAGCCTTACTTTCAAGGCTTTTTATTTTAAATTTCATTTAGCAAGTGCTTGCTAAAAGTATGACTTTATGCTACTATGTATATAGATGAAGGAAACTTCATATAATAAAAAAGGAAATACTTAATATCCAATGTTTGAGTACTTACCTTAATTAGGGTTTGCACACAATCTATTAGATTGAGTGCTTTTTTTATTTTATGACTACTTATAAAGTAGGCCAATTAGTAACATTATAATTACTACTAATAATGATATTAATAAATCTTTTTTAGACATAAATATCAAGCCTCCTTCCTTTAAAGAAGAAAGGCAAGCACTCTAACTATTAAGTATTTCAAGTGCTATTATACTATTAATAATCATGCTAAACAATAAAAGAGAAAAGTTTTAACATTTTCCGTATTATTGTAAAAAGAAAATTAAATTAAAAAATAACTTATCTTTTAATTTAATTAGTTCAATTTCACTTTTTCTTTGTAAAAGTGTTGACATCACTTTTATTTTACGGTAATATTATAACTACGGAAGCAATTTGGAGACATACTCAAGAGGCTGAAGAGGCTCCCCTGCTAAGGGAGTAGGATGGGTAACTGTCGCGAGGGTTCAAATCCCTCTGTCTCCGCCATTTAGAATTTAAAACCCTTATGGGTTTTTATTTTATTTATAAGAAAAAAAGTCATAAATATCAAGTTGATATCTACGACTTTTTTTATATCCTATTTTTACTACTTAATTTCATCATAAGTTTATCGATAAGCATTTCAAAGAAAGTATACAATCTATGTGATAAATACATTAAGATAAATGCTAGGAAAATCATAAAGACATTAAAATGTGTTATAGAAAATAAAGTAGTTAAGTTAAAAATCGCATATATAAATAGATAAAACATTGTACTAAATAGAATTAGTCTTATTCTATTAAATGGTCTACATATTTTAAATAAAAGAATAAATGACGTATAACCAGTCAAAGTTAAACATAGAGTTGATATTTTAGCATAACTAAGACTAAACATCTGCCCTGCTAGACATATTAGTAAAATATTTAAGATAATTGTAAAAGCCGGTGGTGCTGATTTTTTTAAGACATTCACTAAGAACTTTCCTTTTACTCTTTCTTTATTAGGTTCAAGTGCCAAGACAAATGATGGTATTCCAATAGTTACTACACTAGCAAGAGTTAACTGAATAGGAATAAAAGGATAAGACATTTCAATGAAAAGAAATAAGAAAGCTAGTATTCCTGCATAAATAGTTTTAACTAGGAATAAAGAGGCTGATCTTTCAAGATTATTTATACTCCTTCTCCCCTCTGCTACGACACTAGGCATAGAAGCAAAATTAGAATCTAGTAAGACTAATTGGGATACACTTCTCGCAGCATCACTTCCAGAAGCCATGGCAATAGAACAGTCAGCTTCTTTTAGAGCTAAACAATCATTAACACCATCTCCCGTCATGGCTACATTGTGCCCTGCTTCTTTTAAAGCTCTAATAAGTAAGTGCTTTTCTTCTGGTTTAACCCTTCCAAATACATCATACTCTAAAGCTGCTTTTTGTATTTCTTCTTCACTATTTAAAGTAGATAAATCTATCACTCTAAGCTTTTCAGTAAGTCCTGCTCTTTTAGCAATAGCTGAAACAGTAATAGGATTATCTCCAGATATAATTTTAATAGCAACACCTTGTTCTTTAAAGTACTCTAATGTTTTCTTAGCTTCTTTTCTAACTTTATCTTGTAATAAAATAAATCCTAAAGCTTGTCTTTCCTCATTCTTTTTACCGTAATTATTAACCTTGGTTAGAACTAAAACACGGTATTTTTTAATATAATCATCTAACATCTTTTGATAACTCTTACCATGGTCTTTTAAAACAAATTCTACTGCTCCAATCAAATAAGTATCAGTAGCAAACTTTACACCAGAATATTTCTTTTCGGATGAAAAAGGAATAACTTCTTCTACTTTCCATTTTGGTTTACGATAATAAGCATCTCTTATAGCAATAGCAGTAGCATTTTTATCTTTTGTAGCTGCCATCATACTACCTAAAATATCTCCTAGTGAAGCTTTAGTTTCTCCATCTAATGGAATGACATCAACTACTTCCATTTTACCTTCAGTAATAGTACCTGTCTTATCAAGACAAATCACATCAACTCTAGCAAGAGATTCAATACAGTATAAATCTTGTACTAAAACTTTTTCTTTAGAAAGACGAATAACAGAAACAGCAAAAACAGTTGACGTTAATAATACTAACCCTTCTGGTATCATCCCTATAATAGCTGCTACTGTGTTAACAACAGCATTTTGCAAAGTATTACCTGATAAATATAACTGTCTTGCAAAAAGTAAGATTCCAAGAGGAACTATAATAACTGAAATAGTCTTAACTATTTTATTAAGAGAACGCATAATTTCAGATGATATTGGTTTTATATATTTAGTATCACTTGATATTTTAGCAGTATAGTTATCATATCCAATATGTTCTACCTTAGCTTTAGCATTACCACTTACAATAAAACTACCTGATAATAGCATATCGCCTTCTTTTTTTATTAAGGTATCACTTTCACCCGTTATAAATGACTCATCAACTTCCACTACTCCATCTACTATAATAGCATCCGTAATTACTTGATTACCTAATTCAAGTAAAATAATATCATCTAGAACAACTTCATCTAGATTAACATCATATTCTTTACTATCTCTTAATACTTTAACTTTTGATGCTGATACCACCGATAATTTATCAATAACACTTTTAGAATGTAATTCTTGAAATGTACTAATAACAGTATTTAAAACGATAATAAGTAAAAAGCCAAGATTCTTATAGCTACCTACTAAAATAATTGCTACTGCTAAAATAACATTGATTATATTAAATAATGTAACAGTATTTTCTAAGATGATTTCTTTAGCACTTTTTGTTTTTACATTTGTATTAAAGTTAACTAAATTGTCTTTAATTCTTTCATTTACTTGTTCTTTACTAAGACCAATATTCTTATCAGGATTATATCTTTTACTCATCTAATCACGTCCTTTCTTACCAATTATAACATAATAATAGAAGAATTTAGTAAAATATGTTATAGTATGTCTAAGAGGTGAATATATGAAAAAATTTTTAGCTATTTTACTTACAATAATAGCAACTGCAACTACTATTGTTTTAGTAGGACTATTTACAATTCCTTACGTTGGCAATGAAATTATTAAGATTGCTGCTAATCAAGCACTTGATGATTCTGTTGTAGATAGTAATGACTTATATCAAGAAGCAGAAGACTTAGGTATTAGTCAAGATAAGATTGATAAGGCTTTATCTAATGATGAAATGAAAGAGTATGTTAATACTATTTTAAAAGAGGTAATTGATAAGAAGACTAGTAATAAGAGTGAAGTTGATGAAGAACTTATCAAAGAAAAAACTAAAGAATTTTTAGAGAAAGTTAATAAGAATTATGATATTAATCTATCAGATGAAAAGCTAAAAGAAATTAGTGATAATGCTAGTGAAGAAGTAATTGAATCATCTAATGAAATGATTGAAGATAAAGATAATGATATATCTGGATTCTTAGATGTTATAAGTTTTTGTAATAATTCTAAAGTAAGAGGTTTAACTATTATTTTACTAGTAATAGAGTTAGTAAGTATCGCTCTTCTTACCCTTAAAAAGTTAAGTTTCTTCTTATATTATACTTTTATAACTTTATTTACTGCTGCCCTTACTGCCTTTTTAACTTTCTTTATAAACTTTGCAATTAGTGGTGAAAAAGAGTTAGAAGCAGTTGTAAAGCTTATAAGTAAAGGTTATAAATTAGCTTTAGGTTTCTTAATCTTAGGAATAGTATTTATAATCCTTCATAATATTATTAAGCATTGTACTAATAAAGAGGTAGTTCCTTTCTAGAACACCTCTTTTAGTTTAGGCTTATACTTTTATTTATTTTTTCAAAAACACTAACTAAATCTTCATGTATTACTATATCTGCTAAATAATCGTATGGTGTTTCATCTTTATTAATAAGGACTAGATGTTTCCCTCTAAAGTATGTTACTAAAGAAGAAGCAGGATATACCTGAAGTGAGGTACCACCTACTATTAATAAATCTGCTTCACTTACTTCTTGAATAGCCTCAGTTAATACTTTATTATCAAGAGCTTCTTCATACAAGACAACATCAGGTTTAATAATTCCACCACAACTACACTTTGGAATACTACTAGATTTAAAAACATAGTCACCACTATAAAACTTATGACAATTAAGACAATAGTTTCTTAAGATAGAGCCATGTAATTCTAAAACATTTCTACTACCAGCCATCTTATCAAAGCCATCAATATTTTGAGTTATTATAGAGCTTAATAAGTTTTTATCTTCCATTAGTTTTAAAGTCTTATGAATAATATTAGGTTTATAATTAAGACTATTTAGCTTTTCTTTATAAAATTCGTAAAACAAGTCAGTATGTTTCATAAAGAAAGTATGAGATAAAATCTCTTCTGGTGGATACTTTCTTTTTTCTTTATATAGCCCATTACTACCTCTAAAGTCTTGTAAACCACTAGCAGTAGATACACCGGCTCCACCAAAAAATACTGTTTTTTTAGACATCTTTATATAACTAATTAATTTATCTATTTCCATTTTTCCTCCCCTATAACCATCTTTTGTATTTTTTAATATACATCTTCTTAACTATTTCTTCTACTACAATATATAGTAATGATAAGAAAATTACAAATATATAAAAGTTAAGTGGTAGATAAGTGAAATGGAAGGACTTAATAGGTGCTAATAAAATTGGTAATATCATAGATGCTATTATACATAAGAAAGTAGAAATTAATAAATATTTATTAGCAGTTGATTCTATAAATGGTATCTTAGCAGTTCTTACAAAATGTACTATTAAGGTTTGAGAAATAACCCCTTCAATAAACCAAGCTGTTTGAAACATTACCGCATGATTAGCATCAAAACCTAATAAATAGTAAAAACCAATAAATGCTACTATATCTATTGAGGAAGCTACTACTCCCATTATATTCATAAACCTTCTTAAATCACTAGTATCCCATTTATGAGGTACTATTAAAAATTCTTTATCGACATCATCAAACGGTATCATTGTTTGTGACATATCATACAATAAGTCTTGAAGTAAAAACTGAATAGGAAGCATTGGTAAGAATGGTAAGAAAATACTGGCTAAGAAGACACTAAAGACATCCCCAAAAGCAGCTGATAAAGCCATTTTCATATATTTCATAATATTTCCATAGACTTTTCTGCCTTCTAATACTCCTTCATAAACTACTTTTAAACTTTTCTTAAGAAGAATTATATCACTGGCTTCTTTAGCAATAGAAGTAGCTGTATTAACACTTATTCCTACATCTGCTCTAATAAGACTTGGAGCATCATTAACACCATCACCCATATACCCAACAACATGTCCATTTTCTTTTAGTAGTTTAATAATGTTATCTTTTTCAAGTGGGGTAAGTCTAGCAAAAACAGATACCTCTTCGACCATCTTTTTTTGCTCAGCTAAACTAAGTTTACTAAACTCTTCACCTGTAACTACTTTATCATTAGGAATATCTGCTAATGAACAAATATTTTGTGTTGCTTCAACATTATCACCTGTTAATATCTTAGTAGTAATACCAACTCTTTTTAAATTATTAATAGTGTTTTTAACTCCTGGTTTAATTGGATCTTCAAAAGCTACTACTCCTAAAAAAACTAATCCTTTATCATCAGTAATATTATTATTAGTATACTTTTTACTAGCAAGAGCAATTACTTGCATTCCTTTTTTACTTAATTCTCTAGCTTTAGTTAAAATATCATCTCTTACTTTCTTATTAAGTTTAATTATTTCTTTATTTAAATAAATACTATCACAACTATCTATTACTTCTATTAAAGCTCCTTTAGTAATCATTCTATAATCGTTAGAATCCTTTATAATAATACTAGCTTTTCTTCTTTCATAATCAAATGGTATTTCATCTACTTTTTCATATTTATCTATTTCAATATTTCTTTTCTTAGCATAAGAAATAATCGCTTTATCTACAATATTCTTTATTCCCGTACTATAAATACTATTTATATAAGCATATTTCAAAACATCTATACTATCTTTAAATTCACTATCAAGTGACAAAGTAAGTATTATTTCTCCTTTAGTTAAAGTTCCTGTCTTATCAGTACATAAAACATCTATTGCTCCTAAGTTCTCAATCGCTTCACTTCTTTTTACTAAAGTATCTTTTTTAGCTAGTGATTTAGCACCTTTACTTAGGTTTACGTTAACTATCATTGGTAACATTGATGGGGTAATACCAACTGCTACTGAAACTGCAAAGAAGAAAGCTTCTAAGATATTGTGATGAATAAGAGCATTTAAGATAAATACTAATACCGTAATAACTAGCATATATTGAATTAAGGTTTTACTAATCGCATTCATTCCTATTTCAAAGTTAGTTAAGGTCTTATTTTTTAGAGTTGACTTAGATATGTTTCCAAGATAAGTATCCTTTCCTGTTTTAATAACCAAAGCTTTACCTCTTCCTGTTACTACACTAGTATTCATGAGTAATATTCTCTCCATTGAAAGTAAGCTTTTACCATTTTTACTTATTTTCTTTTCTACTGGAACACTTTCCCCTGTAAATACACCTTGATTAACAAATAAATCTTTAGATTCTAATAAAATAGCATCACTAGGTATAATACTACCTGCATTAAGTTCAATTATATCCCCTACTACTATATCTCTTGTAGGTATCTCTTTTACTATACCTTGTCTAATAACCGTAGTTACTGTAAATATCTTAGACTTTAGTCTTAAATCAAATTTATAAGCCGAATAATCTTGAATAAGTCTAATAATACTACTAGTAAGTGCTAACATTACAATTATTAAAGCCCCTAATTTATCACCTAATAAAAAGTTAATAGTTGCTAAAATTATTAGGATATAGATAAATGGATCTTTAAAAGAATCTATTAAAAAGGTAAAAATACTTTTCTTCTTTTCCTCATTAATAACGTTTTTTCCATATTCTTCTCGTCTTTTAGCAACTTCCTTACTGCTAAGTCCAGCATCTTTACTATTAAATATTTTAAATAGATAATCATTATCCTTATCTAAATAATCCTTATATTCTTTATATAATGTTTCTTCATTAAAATTAACTATATCTTTTTTAGAAAACTTTGGTACCATAAAAATCCCTACCTTCTAATTAATTATAGAACAGTTTAGGATTTATTTCTATTTTTTTCTTACTTTTATCGTATCTTTATCAGTAAGATGTCCAATTAATAGTGATGAGTTTACATTATGGTTACTATAGTTTTCATTAACTTTTGCTTCATCATAATTAGCATAACAATATTTACATAGGTGTTTACAAGAATTATAAGCACCAATATCTACCATCTCAACACAATTACAAAGATTTCCTTTTCGCATTTTTCCTTTCTTATAGTTCTTACCAGTTAACAAATATGCTAATTTTTTACTAAGACAATCTTCTTTAATAAAACCATACTCCACTAAGTTTTCTTTCTCAAAACATGTTTGACAAGTAATATTATATTTACTAGCTATTCTACTAAAGTTAACTCCTATTTCTTTATAATCTTCTTTAGTAAAAGGAATTATCTTTAAACTATTCATATTCCTTCTTACGTTCTTATAATCATCAATAAAAGAAATTATTATATGATTAGTACAACCATCTAGTAAAGAACAAAGTCTTTCAAAAGCTTTAATATGATAATTAAGATTATACTTTTCACTTAGAAAAATAGGATCATATCTAATATAAATATTATCTTTACCAATAATCTCAGCTATTTGTTTAACTGCATCTATTATTAAACTTTTATTAGGAACATTTAATTCTATATCATTTTTATAGGGTGTTATTGTTACATTAAATAAGACTTTCTTTTTAAACTCTTTTAGATAAGGTATTATAGGTAAAGGATCTTTAGTACAAAAGTATAATAAATCTACATCATCAAAATAGATTCTACTTACTAAACTAGGGTAAAAAGGATTTCTAACATCTACATACCCTTCTTTATATCTATTAATAAACCAAGGAGTATAAAAAGCTACTATATCAGTTCTACCACTTACAAATAAAATCATTTTTCACCATTATAATTTCTTAATTTTAAATTTACAAATAGGAATATTTTCTTTATTTGTTACATTATAATCAGTAACTCTTTTAGCATATAAGTCTTTAACAACATCATTTGTTCTTATATTACGAATATCTAGTCCCTTACTAAATCTATCTTCATAAAACTCTATAGCATCAGTATAACCGAATAAAAACCAGCCTTCTTTAATTGAATCTTCCGAAACATTTACATTAATCATAGCTTGATTAGTTACAACTGATCCTAAAAAATCATACTTTCCACTTATAAAGCCATTCTTATAAGCTAAAAATCTAGTCATTATTATTTCTTCCATATTTTTCTTCCTTTCTTTTATATATTTTTTTCAAGTAGGATTATTATACCATAGAAATTATGTTCGTCAAGTTTTTTTTATATTTTAATACAAAAAAAGCTCTATCTAAATAAAGCTTTAATTACAATCATGGTGGGCTGTTAGGGATTCGAACCCTAGACCCACTGATTAAGAGTCAGTTGCTCTACCAACTGAGCTAACAGCCCATGAATTGATTTACTACGTTAGTATAGCACATTTACTTTTAAAAGGGAATACCTAAATTGTAGTAAATCAACGATATTTTAAAGAAAATTAATTATTTTTCCATTTTTTCATAAATAATTCTTGTAATTCATTACATTTATCAACGTCCATTGGTGGTACATCTTTTAATGGATTATTTATACCTAACTCTTCATATTTAGAAAATCCCATGTGATGGAACGGTAAAAACTCTACCCTTTCCACATTATCAATCTTTTTTAAATATTCTACTAATGAGTCAATATATTCTTCACTATCCATCATACCAGGTACAACTACTTGTCTTATCCAGACTGGTTTACCACTTTTATTCATCGCTTCAATAAATTTTAAAGAGTCATCCATTTCTCTACCAGTTAAATGTTTATAACCTTCTCTTGTAGTAAACTTAACATCAAATAAGATTAAGTCAACAAGACTAAGAATTTCATCATAATCGCCCTTTCCTACTCCACAAGTATCTAAAGCGATATGAATATCTTCTTTCTTTAACTTTTTACAAACATCAGTTAGAAACTCAATTTGAAGAAGGGGCTCTCCACCAGAGAAAGTTACACCTCCTGAGTTTCTTTTAAAATATGGTTTACTTCTTAAAACTTTCTTAACAAGTTCATCACTAGTAATATTATCTTCTCTTTTAACCCACATCTCTGGATTATGACAATAAAGACAACGAAGACGACAACCTGTTAAAAAGACAACTGTTCTAATACCCGGTCCATCAACAAGTCCAAATGTTTCAATAGAATCGATTGCACCAGTCATTTACATTTTCTCATGGAAAGTTCTTGCAATTACTTCCTCTTGTTGCTTTCTTGTAAGTTTATTAAATCTAACTGCATAACCAGAAACACGGATTGTAAGTAGTGGATATTTATCAGGGTTATTCATAGCATCAATTAGAGTCTCACGATTTAGTACGTTTACATTTAAGTGATGTGCTCCTTGAATAAAGTATCCATCTAGTAATGATACTAAGTTTTCAATACGTTCTTCTTCACTATGTCCTAAAGTATTAGGAACAATTGAGAATGTATTAGAAATACCATCACGACAGCAGTTAGCCCAATCTAGTTTTGCTACTGAGTTAAGAGATGCTATAGCACCAGATGAGTCTCTTCCATGCATTGGATTAGCTCCTGGAGCAAAGGCAACACCTGCTTTTCTACCATCTGGAGTGGCTCCTGTATTAGAACCATATACTACGTTTGAAGTAATTGTTAAAATAGATAATGTTGGATGAGCCTTTCTATAACAAGGATGTAAACATAACTCTTCATAGAATTTATTAATTATTTCTTTAGCAATGTCATCTACTCTATCATCATCATTACCAAATTTAGGATAATCTCCTTCAATTTCAAAATCAACAGTTATACCATCTTCATCTCTAATTGGTTTTACTTTGGCATATTTAATAGCTGATAGTGAATCTACTGCTACTGAAAATCCAGCTACACCATAAGCCATTAATCTATTAACATAAGTATCATGTAAAGCCATTTGACCAGCTTCATAAGCATATTTATCATGCATGTAGTGAATAATATTCATAGCATCAGAATAGATTCTTGCTACTTCATGCATCATCTTATAGTAAGCATCTTTTACCTTATCATAATCAAGTACTTCATCAGTCATCTTTTCAAAACCTGGAATAACTAAATCACGTCTTACTTCATCAACACCACCGTTTAGAGCATATAATAAAGTCTTAGCAAGGTTACAACGAGCTCCAAAGAATTGCATATCTTTTCCAAGTCTCATTGCTGATACACAACAAGCTATACCATAATCATCACCCATAGATGGACGCATTACATCATCATTTTCATATTGAATAGAGTCAGTGGCAATACTTACTTTAGCACAATATTTCTTCCAAGGCTCTGGTAACTTATCAGCCCATAAAACAGTCATATTAGGTTCAGGAGCACTCTCTAAGTTTTCTAGTGTATGAACAATTCTGAAACTTGTCTTATTAACTAATGTTTCTCCTTCATTAGTCATACCACCTAATGAACAAGTAACCCAAGTAGGATCACCTGAGAATAATTCATCATATTCTGGTGTTCTTAAATGTCTTGCTGCTCTTAGTTTAATAACAAATTGATCAACTATTTCTTGAACATCACTTTCAGTTAGAGTACCATTTGCTAAATCTCTTTCAAAGTATATATCAAAGAAAGCATCTACTCTACCTAAGCTCATTGCAGCACCATTATTTTCTTTAATAGCTGCTAAATAACCAAAATATGTCCATTGTACTGCTTCTTTAGCATTCTTTGCTGGTCCAGAAATATCAAATCCATAGCTCTTAGCCATTTCTTTAATTTCATTTAAAGCTCTATACTGCATTGATATTTCTTCACGAAGTCTAATAGTTTCATCATCCATAACTGTTATTTTCATATTATCCCAGTCATTTTTCTTATTCTCCATTAAATAATCAATACCATATAAGGCTATTCTTCTATAGTCTCCTATTATTCTTCCACGTCCATAAGCATCAGGAAGTCCTGTTAATAACTTATTATGACGAGCACGTCTAATCTCTGCTGTATAAGCATCAAATACTCCATCATTATGAGTCTTAACAAGATTAGTATCTTTTATAAAATGTTCAAGAGTAGGATCCATCTTATAACCATAAGCTTCTAACTCTTGATAAACCATTTTTATTCCACCTTTAGGAACAATTTCTCTTTTACCAAGTTCATCAGTTTGAAGTCCAACAATTACATCATCATCTTCTGAGATATATCCTGGTTTAAAAGCATTAATTCCCGCAGGATTTACTGTATCTATATCGATAACATGTTTTTTAACTTCTTCTTTACACATATCATCATAGACTTTTAAAACTCTCTTAGTTTTATCAGTTGGTCCTACTAAAAAGCTTTCATCACCTTCATACTTTTTATAGTTTTTCTTAATGAAATCATTTACATTAATTTCTTTTGTCCAAGCTCCTTCATTAAAGCCTTTCCATTCTTCTTTCATCTTTCATACCTCCTACTTCTATAGTATATCATGTATCAAGTTTCTTACTCAAATATCTTAGAAAAATTTTACAATATTTTACCATAATAATAGAAAATAACTATTAAAGTTATTTTCTAGTTCTAATTATGTAATTTAAATGCCTAAAGCCATCTTTTACTGTTCTAAGATGAGATTTACCACCTCTTCCATCTTTATATAATCTAATTGGTATCTCACACATTTTTTTATTATTTTTAGCAAACTTATAAATTATTTCTGTAGCAAATTCCATTCCTTCACATTCTAAGATAGGTAAATCTTCTTTGATTACTCCTCTTAATCCACAATGGAAATCAAACAAATTCACTTTATATACCTTTCTACCAATCAAAGACAGTATAGGAACACCTATCTTATGAGATAAACTCATAGCTCCTTTTTCTATTCCACCTTTAAACCTATTACCATTTACTAAGGAATATCCTTCCCTCAATTTAACTAAATAATTATCAAGAGATGAAAAGTCATAACTATCATCACAATCACCATAGATAATATACTTTCCATAACTGTTATTTAAACCTGTTATTAAGGCATTACCATATCCCTTTTTAGGTTCAAAACATACCCTTGCCCCTAACTTTTTAGCAATAGATATAGACTCATCACTACTTCCATTATCAACTATTAATATCTCCCCATCTATATTATTTTTTTTCAAATAATCTTTAGCCTTCTTTATACAAATACCTATAGTTTCTTCTTCATTTAAGCAAGGCATCAAAATTGTCAATTTTTTATCAAATATTATATTTTTTTCCATATACATAAACTATCACTGTTGATAACATTAAGATAATAAAGATTCCTGCTATTACATAGGTAGTAGTATAAGTATTAGGATTTTCCTCTATATTATCTTTTTTTACTTGTGATTCTATTTTTTCCCATTTAGCATATAACTCTAATGTTTCTGGTACATCCTTATCAATAACTGTTATTCTACTATCTTCCTTATAATCACTAGTTGTATACCATCCCAAGAATTTATATCCTTCTCTTTTAATATCTTTTAGGAGTATATCTGCCTCTCCTTCATAGTAACTTTCTACGTTATCATTTACAGCATCAAAGGTATTATTATATATTACATTCTTTTTAACATCATCAATAAGAGAATAATGCAGAAAGATTTCAATCAAAACTCCACAATAACTTCCAATAGATAAAGTGATTTTTACTTTTTTGTTAGCTGGAATTTGCATATCATCATTTAATAATTGATAATATGATGGTATAGAAAAGGTGTAAGTATTACCATCAACATATTCAGTTTTAGAATAATCAACATCATCATAATAGTATATTTCTGCAAGAAAAAACTTCCCATCTCTTTTATTACCATCATAGATGATTTTATCACCTGCCTCCACTTCTATTTCCTTATAAAACTCTAAATTAGAAATATCAATTTCTTTAGCCTCTACTCTTGGAATTAGTACTATAAATGCTATTAAT
>ENA-OPVK01000171-OPVK01000171.1-human-gut-metagenome-genome-assembly--contig:-NODE-171-length-53926-cov-3.842308_pt1 | contig 53926 bp, 51 predicted proteins | sample MGYA00241495_ERZ501982 | MGnify/ENA primary metagenome ERZ501982 (study PRJEB25962, sample SAMEA2042002) | human gut metagenome | biome: human gut; feature: human-associated habitat; material: faeces...
CTGAGCGTGGTGTACTCCACCGATGCGAGGTAGTCGATGTTGAGAATACAGTTGGAGCTCACCTTCACAAACGTACTGCTCATGGCGAGTATTTCCTTAGCCTTGGTGGTGCGGCGCAGGCGGTGCTCCTCCATGCTGGTAAGCACAATGACCCAGCAACGGCTCTCGTCATAGCGGAAAAAGAGAATCTCGCGACGCCGGAGCAGCATGAGACGGTCTACAGTCTGCACGGCGAAGCGGTCGCCTGAGACAACGTCGGGTGTCTGCGGTTGTGCCACCCCCCTGCCGCTGCGCCTGTCGTCCCTCACACGCTCTATTATGGCGCGCAGCTCTTCGGTGGTATATGGTTTGAGAAGATAGTCGAACGCCGAGGCGCGCAGCGCGTCGATAAGGTACTTGTCGTATGCCGTGTAGAACACCACGTGCATGTTGCTGCCCATGAGAGGTCTCATCTCCTTCATCAGCTCTATGCCGCTCGTGCCCGGCATCTCCACGTCAACGAAAATAATATCGGGCTGATGGCGCATTATGCTGCGCCTCGCCTTCCCGACACTTGTCTGTGTGTCGGCAACGACAATGTCGTCGTAAGCCAGCAGGTCAGCCTCCAAGGCACGTATGGCTCCTGGTTCGTCATCGATGATGACGGCTGACATCACTTTGTTGTTCATAGGTCTTTTTATGTGTTATAGGTTGAACTGATAGCTATAAGGTATGTATATTGTGACGAGAGTGCCACGCTCTCCCGCATCCGAAAGGTTGCGTATGTCGAACCGCATCTTCACGGTGTTTCTCGCATTGAGCATCTCCACCGTGCGGTAGAGCATCTTCAGACCGTTTCCCGTGCCGCGTTCCGAGTTGCTGTGCGCGCCGGGATTGTATCCGCATCCGTTGTCGCGGATGCTCACAAGCGCTCCCCTGTCCCTGCCGTCGATGCTCACCGTTATCTCCCCACTGCCTTCCATGCCGTCGAAGGCGTACTTCAAGGCGTTCTCAACGGGAATCTGTATGCACATAGTGGGCACGAGGATGCCCGTGTCCACAGTCTCGTCCACATGCCAAGAGACATGCGGCGTCACCGGATTGGTCTGCTCGCGGAGACTCACGAAGTCCTTAACAACCTCCATCTCCTCGGCAAGTGTCATCGCCATCTTGTCTGATGCGAGCAGGTTTGAGCGCAACACCTTCACGAAGAGCTGCAGCTTATGCGACAGTTCCTCATACTGCCTCATAGCCGGCATGATGGCGTTGAGCACGTTGAGCGTGAAATGCGGTGATATGCGGTTCTTCACATTGTCCATGCGAAGCCTTGTAACCAGAGCGAGCTGACGGGCATATATGCGCTCGTTCTTGCGCCGCACGTATACGAACACCAGCACCGCCCCGAGCACGACAATGAGGAGCAGGGCGACGATGAAGACGATGGTGGTGTGCTGTTCGGACAGCTGCACGTTCTTTCCGGCTATGAGTATGTCACGCTTCAGGAGCGTTGTGTCCTGCCGGTAGCGGTAGTCTATCTCCGCGATGCTGTTCATGTGTCGCTCGTTGCGTATCGAGTCGTTGTATTTCTCCACCATTTCCCTGTACATGTAAGCCTTGCGCCAGTCGCCCTGACGCTCGTAATACTCCATCAGACGCTTGTTGTGAAGATACATGTAAGAAGGTCCCACGCGCTCGGGATTGTAAGGCTTTGACAGATACCTGCCCGCCTCGTCGAGCCTGTGCTCGTTGAGTGCGAGCGCAGCCTGCAGGCTGTTGAGATAGAACATGGCGTCCTCGTTTGCCTGCGGAGCCTGAGCGAAATGCGCATACGACTTGTCCAGATAGAAGTGAGCGGAGTCGTAACGTCCCAGCAGAGTGTATATCTCACCGATGTTGGCCTCCGTAAGCGCGTCGAGCGACGGCTGGCTGAACTTCCTGACTATGCCGTATGCCTTCATGAAGCACTCCAATGCCTCTGTGTAACGTTCCTCGAAGTAGTAGCAGTTGCCCTTGGAGTTAAGGAAGTAATACTCCTCATACTCCAGCCTTTCCTCCGGATTGCGCTCCGCCATGTCGAAGTAATGATGTGCCTGAGAGAAGTTATGCATGTCCGCATACACCTGTGCCAGACCGACATATATGCTGAACCTCACCTTCTCCGAGCCCAGCGAGTCAGCCACCCACAATGCTTTGCGGTAGTAACGTGCCGCACTGTCCCAGTCGCCTTTCTGTCTGTACTCGTCCGCAAGGTTTATGCAGATGTTCTCAAGCTCGCGCCGGTCGGAGGTGCGGTAGAGCGCGTCGTAGGCGTGATGAAGGCATGCTATGGACGAGTCGCGCATGTTCATGCCCAGCAACAGCGCGCGGCGGTGATTCCAGCACATGGCTTCCAGAGCCTCACACCCCTCGTGCGAACGGGCATAAGCCATCACCTTGCGGTTGATGCCGACAGCATCCGGGGTATTCCCCATAAGGTGGCGGCAGTATCCGGCAAACAGTTCCAGCCTGTAATACGACATACTGTCTGTCAGTCCTTTCTGTGCCTCACGGAACCGTTTCTCCATAAGGTCAGGATTGGTATATACAGAATCGAAACGCGATATGAGCAGTGTGTCTATGCGTTCTCTCTCCGCTATCACACTGGTCTGTCCGGCATGTCCGCACGACAGCATTCCGAGAAGCGTCATGCACATGCCTATGATTGTCTTGGAGTATCTCTTTTGTCTTTCCATACACGGTTCAAGGGTTTTCCCTTTTCTATTTATGGTTTGCTTACATCAGGCGGAGGAGCGCGGCGAATGTAGCATATCACCACGCTTAAAATGTTTCCCTCCATTAAAATAATAGTACAAATATACAACAAAAAATCGGAAAAATACAAACCGAACGTACTTCATCGCCTTTTTTTAAAGGCATCCGACACATGAAAACTCAAAATTAAGCCATATTATTACATATTATACACGAAAATCGTTCATATAAATCCGCGCCAGCATAAATGCAAGAACAACATATGAAATATGCGCGCCGTTCACACCATATTATATATATAGCATGATGTAATCATATATATGGTATAATGTAATAATATATATGGCATGATGTAAAGCCTAAGACGGCTCATCGGAAAACGGAGATTCATGGCGCGGAACCGTGCGTTCCGCGAGATGGAAAAGCACTGACGGGCGCGATGGTATTGTGATTATTTATTGGTATGGAGTGGACGGGAGACGCAAGATTTTGCGTCTCTACTGGCGGAGCGGTACGATGACGGACGGGGAAAACACCTGAAATGAGGCGCGGTATGGCATTCATGGCATGAATATGAAATAAAAAAAGCGTCACAACCAAGCCTTAATGAAAAACAGACATGGTTGTGACGGATTGTAGAATGAGCAGTATTATGCTCAGAGCTCCTCGTTCTCAGGACGGAGCTTGCGCACAGTTTCGGCAGCGCGCCACATTTCCTTCTCACGCATAGCCTTCAGTTCGGCGTTGAGTTTCTCACGATAGTCGGGCTGCGAGTTGCTGTCGATGGAGATCTGCGCCTCGTTGCCTGTCTTCACGGAAAGATAAAGCCACTCCATGACAGGCTTTATAGCGTCGCGGAAACGGGGTGCCCAGTCGAGCGCGCCACGCTGTGCTGTAGTGGAGCAATTGGCGTACATCCAGTCCATTCCCTTAGCCGCGAAGAGCGGCATGAGGCTCTGGGTGAGTTCCTCCACAGTCTCGTTGAAAGCCTCAGACGGTGAATGTCCGTGCTCGCGCAGCACCTCATACTGCGCCTCGAGCAGTCCTTCGATGGCACCCATGAGCGATCCGCGCTCACCGGTAAGGTCGCTTGTAGCCTCGCGCTGGAACGTTGTCTTGAACAGATAGCCCGCGCCTATGCCTATTCCGAAGGCTATAGCCTTGTCCTCCGCCCTGCCCGACGCATCCTGATATACGGCATACGAGCAGTTCAGTCCGCGTCCCTCGAGGAACATCGAGCGCAGCGATGTGCCCGAGCCTTTGGGCGCAACCATCATCACATCGACATCATCAGGCGGCACAACGCCCGTGCGGTCGTTCCACGTGATGGCGAATCCGTGCGAATAATAAAGAGTCTTGCCAGCCGTAAGATAAGGTTTCACCTTAGGCCATACGGCTATCTGTCCGGCGTCAGACAGAAGCATACATATTATCGTACCCTTGTCGGCAGCCTCCTCTATGGAGAACAGCGTTTTACCTGGTACCCATCCGTCCTCCACAGCCTTGTCGTATGTCTTGCCCTGACGCTGCCCCACAATCACGTTGAATCCGTTGTCGCGCAGGTTGCATGCCTGTCCGGGACCCTGAATGCCATAGCCCAGAACCGCTATGGTCTCGTTCTTGAGCACTTCGCGTGCCTTTTCCAATGAAAACTCTTTGCTGGTGACAACTGTTTCCAACACGCCACCGAAATTCAATTCTGCCATATATTCAACTTGTTTTTATGCAACCCGAAGGCCACGGTTTATTATATTATTTCATCAAACGGGGTGGCAAATATAGCAATTTATAAGCTATCAGCCAAATATTCTGTCACTTTTTCACAAATTTAATCTTACAACGGCATGTCTCCGACTCCTTTTCCGCGTCGCCGGAGAGCCTTGTCACGCGCACGCAATACTCACTTTCACCGGTCTGTTCAAGATAAATGTTGAGCCGGTCGCCCATGTACGCCTCCGCAACATAGGCAATGTCAATGCGGCGTATGTCGTTGCCGCGATACCACCCGATGTCCCACAGGTCGAGAATATGCTCTATATATTTCACGCTGTTGAAGTGTCCGTTCACGTCAATGTCGCTGTAGCGTGTCTCGACGGTACGCACCGGAGCAGCCCCATCGTCCATTTTCACGCGCGAGGGCGGCTCTATGGGACACGGCGTCACATCGTCGACATACCCGGCAATGAGTCCGTCGCGCACAGCCATTATGTCAACCGGCTGCCGCGTCACGGTGTCGATCATCGCCCATATGCTCCTTCCATATCCGCACAGCCGTCCGCCGCTGTCCCTCACGGCATAGTTGCGGCTTGTGAAATAGCGTTTCACATTCTCCACCCATGTGCTTACGGTGATGGTGTCGTAAGCCTCCGGCATGCGTTCCATTTCCATGACGAGGCGCGAGAGCACCCATGTGCGGTGCAAAGGATTGAGGAAGTTCATGCCGAATCCCCTGTCGTTGGAGTGGAAGTCGGCTGCATTGAGCAGACTGTTGCCCAGATGTCCGAGGAACATACGGTGTGAGAAATCGCAGTGGAAAGGCTCCACCAGAAAATCATAATTACCTATCTTACTCTTCATTTCCATTGTCGTCGTTGTATTTCTGCCTGTGAAGATAGTCAGCCGCAGGCTCGTCGAAGCTCCTTGTCACGGCTATCCTGCCCGAGCGGCTGTATTGCAGCAGACATCCGAACTTGCTCAGACAATAATAGAGGTCGGTGACATCCTCGGTCAGTCCGGCATACTGCACGGTGCTGTAAGTAGGGTTCACCTCCATCATACGCGCCCCGTGCCTCCGTATGGTGCGCGATATCTCCGGATTGTCGAGCAGTTTCGGAGTGGATATCTTGTAGAGTCCCACCTCATGGATGAACAGTTCGTCGTCGCGGTAGAAGTCAGCCTTCACCACGTCTATCTTCTTCTCGATGAGCTTTGTTATCTTCTGTATCTGCTCCTCGTCGCTCCACGCCGTGATGGTGTACTTGTGTATGTCGCGTATGCTCGACGCCGACACGTTGAGACTCTCTATGTTTATCTGGCAGCGCGTGAACACAGAGGTTATCTGATTGAGTATTCCGGCGAGGTTCTCAGAATAAACAAGCAATGTATATAAGTTTTTCTCCATTTCCTTCCTGTTGATAGTTATTTTATTTCAAGGAGCATCTCGTCGACGCTGCAGCCCGGCGGCGTCATCGGCAGGACATTGTCCTCCTCCCTCACGGCGCACTCGAGCACGTAAGGTCCGGGCGTCGAGAGCATGCGTGCGACAGCGTCGTGCAGCGCGTCACGCTCCGTAACGACGGCGTAAGGGATGCCATATCCCCGGCAGACGTGCTCGTAAGAGGGGTTGAGCATGTGTGTGAAGGAGTAGCGTCTGTTGAAAAACATGTACTGCCACTGGCGCACATTGCCCAGAAAACTGTTGTTGAGCAGTATTATCTTAACGGGTGCCTGCTGTTCCATTATGGTGCCGAGCTCCTGTATGCTCATCTGGAATCCGCCGTCGCCTGTGAAAAGACACACCGTGCGATGAGGCGTTCCGAACGTCGCCCCCACAGCCGCCGGCAGTCCGAACCCCATAGTGCCGAGTCCGCCGCTGGTGACGACGCTCCGCTTGGAGTTGTATCTGAAGTAACGGCACGAGAACATCTGGTTCTGCCCCACATCGTTCACGAGCACCGCGTCGCCGCCTGTCGCCTCAGCCACGGCATTGACCACCTCGCCCATAAGCAGCGGACCGTCGTGCGGATGTATGGCAGGCTGTATGACACGGGCGTCCTCCTCGTCGGCGAGCGGGCGGAAACTGTCTATCCACTCACGGTGACTGTTCTTCTCGAGCAACCTTGTCACGGCAGGCAGCGACATCTTGCAGTCGCCCAGAACCGCCACATCGGTCTTCACGTTCTTGTCTATCTCTGCGTTGTCGATGTCGAAATGTATTATCTTAGCCTGTCGGGCATAGGTGTCGAGACGCCCCGTCACGCGGTCGCTGAACCTCATCCCGATGGCAATGAGCACGTCGCACTGCTGCTCCTTGACGTTGGGCGCATAGCTGCCGTGCATGCCGAGCATGCCCATATTGAGCGGATGGCCCGACGGCAGAGCCGAGAGTCCGAGCAGCGTACGCGCCGCCGGTATGTCGGCTTTCTCAAGAAACTCCACCAGCTCGTTGTGCGCGCCGCCCAGCTCGACGCCCTGTCCCACGAGGGCGAGCGGCCGGCGGGCAGAGTTGATGAGTGCGGCGGCACGCGCCACAGCCCCGTAGTCGAGCTTGGGGTAAGGCTCATAGCTGCGCACTGACGTCACCTTGACCGGTTTCCACTCCGTTGTTCCCACCTGCGCGTTCTTCGGGAAGTCGAGCACCACAGGTCCGGGACGTCCCGAACGGGCTATGTAGAACGCCTGACTGACAGCCCACGCAATGTCCTCGGGGCGTCTTATCTGATAGCTCCATTTGGATATAGGCTGCGCTATGCCCACGAGGTCGACCTCCTGAAAGGCGTCCGTGCCGAGCGCGCTTACGCCCACCTGTCCTGCTATGACCACTATGGGAGTGGAGTCCATCATGGCGTCAGCCACTCCGGTGAGAGTGTTCGTGGCGCCGGGACCGCTCGTGACCAGACACACGCCCACCTCACCGCTCACGCGGGCATATCCCTCCGCGGCATGGGCAGCCCCCTGCTCGTGGCGCACGAGCACATGGTTGAAGGCATGTCTGTCGCCTACCGTATAATCGTAAAGAGCGTCGAAAACCGGCATTATGGCTCCGCCGGGATAGCCGAAGATGGTTTTCACCCCCTCGTTCTGCAGCGAGCGCATGAGCGCCTCCGCTCCTGTTATAATTTCCTTTGACATTTATATTCCTTTTTACCGAGCCGCGCGGAGTGTGATGGAAACGTCTTCCGTCCGCCAGCCCATTGTTTCTAATCTATCAATCTCACTCCTCCCTTGTCCGCCGAGCTTACGCTCCGTGCGTATGCCTTCAGCGCGCGGCTCACCTCGCGGGTGCGTCTCAATGGTCTCTGCGGGCGCGCCTGCAGCACGGCATCGGTGAGGCGCACGTTTATGGAGCGCGAAGGTATGTCGATGTCGATGATGTCTCCGTCCATAATCTTGCCTATGTTGCCTCCCGCCGCAGCCTCAGGCGATATGTGCCCGATGCTCAGTCCGCTTGTCCCTCCTGAGAACCTGCCGTCGGTGATGAGCGCGCATTCCTTGCCGAGATGCATGCTCTTGATGTATGACGTGGGATAGAGCATCTCCTGCATGCCCGGTCCGCCCTTCGGTCCCTCGTGTGTGATGACCACGCAGTCGCCCTTTCTCACCTTTCCGCCCAGTATGGCGTCGCACGCATCTTCCTGCGAGTCGAACACCCGCGCCGGACCGCTGAACTTCCACAGCGAAGGGTCCACGCCGGCAGTCTTCACCACACATCCGTCCTGCGCGATGTTGCCGAAGAGCACGGCAAGTCCCCCGTCCTTGGTGTAGGCGTGCTCCAGAGAGCGTATGCATCCTGAGACGCGGTCGGTGTCGAGCGTCTCCCACTCGCTGTCCTGACTGCCCATGACGGTGGAGAACCGCCTGCCGGGCGCGCTGCGGTAGATGCGCAGAGCCTCAGCATCGGCATCACCGCGAGTGATGTCATATTTCGCCATCGCTCCGGCGAGCGTCATTCCGTCGACGCGCCTCACCGAGGCGTCGACCAGTCCGCCCTTGTCCAGCTCGTTCATTATGCCGAGTATGCCTCCCGCACGGTTGCACTCCTGCACGCTGTACTTCTGAGTGTTGGGCGCGAGCATGCAAAGGCAGGGCACCTTACGGCTGAGACGGTCGATGTCTTTCATGCTGAAGTCCACCCCAGCCTCGTTTGCCACGGCAAGCAGATGGAGCACTGTGTTGGTGCTTCCGCCCATTGCTATGTCGAGAGTCATGGCGTTGAGGAAAGCCGCACGTGTGGCGATGCTCCGCGGCAGTACGCCCTCGTCGCCGTCCTCATAGTATGCCAGCGCGTTTCTCACGATGAGACGGGCAGCGTCGCGGAACAGTCTGACGCGGTTGGCATGCGTCGCGAGAACCGTGCCGTTGCCCGGCAGGGCGAGTCCTATCGCCTCCGTGAGCGAGTTCATGGAGTTGGCGGTGAACATGCCCGAGCAGCTTCCGCATCCCGGACAGGCACACTCCTCTATACGGCTCATCTCCTCGTCGCTCACCGAAGGGTCGGCACCCTTCACCATGGCAGTGATGAGGTCGGCGTTCTCACCGCGCCACCGTCCTGCCTCCATCGGTCCTCCGGAACAGAAGACGGTGGGAATGTTGAGCCTCATGGCAGCCATGAGCATGCCCGGCGTCACCTTGTCGCAGTTGGATATGCATATCATGGCGTCAGCCTTATGCGCGTTCACCATATACTCCACGGAGTCGGCGATGATGTCGCGCGACGGAAGCGAGTAGAGCATACCGTCGTGTCCCATGGCAATGCCGTCGTCTATGGCTATGGTGTTGAACTCGGCGGCATAGCAGCCCATGCTTTCTATCTCTTTCTTCACTATCTGTCCGATTTCGTGCAGATGCGTATGTCCCGGCACAAACTGCGTGAACGAGTTCACCACAGCTATCACGGGCTTTCCGAACTGCTCCCGCCTCATGCCGGCGGCGACCCACAGTGCCCTGGCTCCCGCCATGCGCCTGCCCTCTGTACATACTGAGCTTCTCAACTTGTGTTTCATATCTGTTCTCCCTTCCTGCCACATGCCGCGCTACGCGGAAATCTCCGGTGCGGCGGCACGGCGATAAAATAAAAATGACAGACACATCCGTAAGTCTCACCACTCCGGCATGCCGGACGGTATGCCGACTCACGGACGGTCCGGTTGCAAAGGTAGTCAGTTTTTGTGTAAAGAACAAACAAACCGTCATTATTTATTCTGCAAAATAATCAAATTAACAACAAAATGACGTAAAATATTACAATCAAGAAGAAAATAACGCACATTCGAAGGTTTTTTGTGCAATATACCGACCGGCTGAATAGCACACATGTGCCTCCTGCGGCGCTCCTCAGACAGCCCGCCGAAGAGCACGCACGTATATTGGCACGCCTTGATCCGAACAGGTCATCATACCGCCAGAGCAACCGTTCTGAACTGACTGCCAACCGTTCATTCCTCTTCCGCAACGCTGACGCAGCTTCTATCGCCAGCAAAAAGACGGCGGAAACGCATATTTATGCACTGTGCGGAAGTAAAATATTTTGACAACCGTTTTTCGTGAAACAGATTACGGAAAACCGCCGGACACCACTCTATACCCCCATAATGACGTTACGGACACACCGGAAAACAACGCCGGAGCAACGGCGGAGCACGTCCGGAAAGCCCGAACATGCCTTACGGCACTCCCGAAAAGCCCGTCCGGCACCATGACAAAGACCGTATCGCACCGCCAAACAGCCTCTTCCGCAAGTCAATAAAGCCCATCCTGCGACACGGAAAAGGCGCGACAATCCGGCCACACCGCATAAACTACTGTATATCAAAGCATTGCGAAAACCGCTTAAAACCCGCGTATTTCCGGCAGGAAATGCTTTTGAACGAAAACACACGATTCTCGCGAGGTTGACAACATATAAATATACATACACATGACAATATCCGCATATTTATGCAAAAGCGGCGATTTGCCGTCAGCAGTATCACATGCCGGTGACAGACATACGGGTTTTGTCTTTAAACCTCAATCGGTCAATAGAACGCTGAATATACATCCAAGGTTTATCGTCAGCCCTTCATCCTTCTTCCGCACTGCTGCCGCCATCCTGTCTTTCGCTTTTTCACAGTGTAACCCGCCACATATTCAATAAAGCTGAAGACAATCCGGCTGACAGCAGTATGAGTTATAAAGGGATGTCTAATGACCTGTTCGGGTAAAAAAGATGCGGCATACCACATTCAGATAAAGCAGGAAACCATATGATGGCAGCAGCACGGAAGATGTTATCGTTTCTTGTCAACAAACACCATGGCGTTACGCTCGTCGGCAATGATGCTTATATAACGGTCGTACTCACGCAGCACGTCTGCCGTAATCTCCTCTTTGCTGAGATACTGTATGTCATTTCCCGCGCGTCCGTCGGTATAATAGGTGACGGGGACATACTGCATACCGTCATCGACATCGGGTGTGTTGTCCTCATCTATGAGATAATCGGATATACGCTGCTTCTCAGTAGTGACGCCATAACGGAAATTGCGTATGCGCTCATGAGGGATGTTCAGCTCTATGGAAAGCGGTCCTTTCCTGCCTCTGAGTATGTCTGCCTGTATGCCGTACTTCGAGAACTCAGTCTGAAGTTCGCTGAACGCCGGCTCCACATTGTCTCTGAAGAAACGCTTTATGTCGCTTTTCTTATGGAAGGTGACAATCTGCTGCAGGCGCAGCTGCCAGTTCTCACCGTTCCATGTCCTGCTTCCGTAAGGCATGTGGGCGGAGTTGTAGAGTCCGTCGGTGCGCAAAGCCTTGAACAGGCACAGACAGAGCACAAGCATAATCAAGCCGAATGGCAAGGCGGAGATGAGCGTCATGGTCTGAAGCGACTTCAGTCCGCCGGCATAGATGAGCGCCATCGTGATGATTGCCATCAACGCTCCCCAGAACACGTTCTGCCATTTGGGCGAGTGAGGATGATTGGATGTGGAGATGCAGTTCATGACAAGGATGCCCGAATCAGCCGATGTGACAAAGAAGATGGCAATCATCGCTACAGCCAGCACGCAAATTGCCTTAGCCATGGGGAAGCTCTCGAAGAAGGAGAACAGCAGGATGTCGGGATTGTCCACGAGCCTGCTCAACGCTCCGCCCACAACATTCCGGTCCATCCAGATGGCTCCGTTGCCGAACACAGTCATCCAAAGAAAGATGAACAGTGACGGCACCAGCAGCACCGCCAGCACATACTCGCGGATGGTGCGCCCCTTTGATATGCGGGCGATGAACAGACCCACGAACGGCGCCCAGCTTATCCACCACGCCCAGAACATAACTGTCCAGTTGGTGAACCATCCTCTGCCCGCCTTCTCGAAGGCGAAGGTGTTGAACGTGAGGGTGGCGAAATTCTCCATGTAATTGCCCACTCCCTCGAGGAAAGCGCTCAGAAGGAATGTGGTTGGACCAAGAAACAGCACGAAAAGCAGCATCACTATCGCCGCACCGATATTTATCTCGCTGAGCCGTTTCACCCCTTTGTTCACTCCGGCAACGGCAGAGCTTATCGCCAGCGCACTGACGACGATGATGATGACGCACTGAAAAAGGAAGTCGGAATGGCGCAGCAAGCCCAGATGAACAAGTCCGGCATTGAGCTGCATGACTCCGAAGCCCATCGAGGTGGATATTCCGAAGAACGTGCTTACCAGCGCGAAGATGTCGACAACGTCGCCTATCCAACCGTGTATCCTGTCACCCAGAATGGGATAAAGCCCGCTGCGGATGCTGAGAGGCAGTTTATAGCGGAATGAGAAATATGCAAGGACAAGCCCCATCACGGCAAATATCGCCCAAGCATGTATTCCCCAATGGAAGAATGTGGCGAGCTGCGCGTCCTTGGCATGGTTCGCAATCTCGGGAAGAGCGGGATATACATAGTGTGACATGGGCTCGGCAACACCGAAATACATCAGTCCTATGCCCATGCCTGCGGCAAAGAGCATGGATATCCATGAGAAGAAGGAGTACTGTGGCTCGGAGTTGTCTGCCCCAAGACGTATATTCCCCATCATGCTGAACGTCAGAACAAGCAGAGAGATGACAAAAAACGACACCAGAAGTATATAGACCCAGCTCATGTGTCTGTATACGCTGTCCTGTATGTTTGTCAATGCCGTGTTGACAGTATCGGGGAAAAAAGCCGCGACCAGCGATAAAAGAATAAGTACAAGCAGCCCGGGATAGGCTACATTTTTTGCAAATGTTGTTTTTGTATTAAGTGTATTCATCATGTCTGAAATATATTATCAAAAATAAAGAATGCAGCAGTGTGCGCCGCATATCATACATGTAAAACAATGAAAGAACCCGAATGCGTTTCTTTCACACTGAATGCAAATATACAAAAAACATTTCAAAACAGACGGTTTCAGTGCATATAAAATGAAATAATATACTATATGTAACAATATATGTGACACATAGAAAAACCGAAAGTATGAAAAGGTGTATGCCGGAACTGCTTTTCCTCACCGCAAAACGGCATATACCATACGCCTCCGTACAAGAAGCCACACCGTGTAAGACGCCATAAAAGACACGGTCATGGCAGAGTGGGTAAAAGTGTTTCTCTGTGAGGAGGAGGCGCAAAGGCACGCAGACCTTTTCAAGAAAGTAATGTTTCGGACACGTAAGCCATGATCATGAAACAGCATCACGAACGAAACGGCATGCAAGGACGGACGATGTGCGACGGATCAATCCGAACTGTACGCCACACTACCGGCGTCTCTTTTCCTTGCCGGGGAAGAGTCTGTTTTTCAGCCATGCCCTTACAGGCAGGTCGTACAACTTGTATGCAGCCCACGCATTGACCACTGCCATAACATAAATGCACACAGCCACAGCCACATGCGTAGAGAGCGGCGCGTCGGGATGATAATATACCCATGACTTCTGAAGATACACCAGCGGGAAATGGGTGATGTAGAGCGGATAGGAAAGCTCTCCGAAAAACCTGCATACGGCAGAAGAGCGACCTGTAACGCGGCTTCCCGCTCCCACGGATACAATAAAGGGGAACAGCAGCAATATGACAACAGCCTCATAAACTCCGTTCATCCATAAACTGTCCGCACCGCCCACACGCGGCATCACGAGGACTGCGGCTATCAGCAACGAGCATAGCCAGAAGCCTCCTCTCACCTTGATGAGCCTGTTTGCGCGCGAGAGAAGCAGTCCGGAAAAGAACGGATAAAGCAACCGGGTGCTGCCTATAAGGAGCTGGTCAGGTGACAGGCTCCATCCGCCTATAACCGTGAACGCCTCTGCCGTGCGGTTCTCCCACACTCCCAACCAGTCGACATTGAGGCAAAGAAGCAGCGTCATCACACCGAAAAGCACCACGCACACCGTGAGCCACAGTTTTGTAAACCTGCGTATGACGAGCGCATAAAGAATATTGGCAAGATACTCCCATTGCAATGACCACACCGGTCCGTTAAGCGGATTGGTCTCTGCCCATCCGCGTATATCCCACGAAGCGGGCATGGGAACGATGGTGCAGCACCATAGGAAGACAAGTATCAGCATCCACCACGGAGTCTGGTCGACAAGAGGAAACTGATCCTGACATCCCGTGAAATAGAACATAAGCGCACCGAAGGCGCAACCGTAAACAACCATAGGGTGCAGTCTTATGACACGACGCTTGAAGAAGCTCCATACAGACATTCTGTCCCAGCGGTCGTCATAGGCATATCCGATGACAAAACCGGAAAGAACAAAGAAGAAATCGACAGCGAGATAGCCATGGTTTATAATCTGACCGGCAGGTCCGGTGCTGTATGTCTCAAAAAGATGATATGCCACTATGAGCAATGCCGCGACACCGCGGAGTCCGTCAAGAATCTCGTATCTGGGTTTGGAGGCAAGGTATATGTTATCTTTACTGTTCATTTCTGTTTTATTTTTATACGAAGATAATGCAAGGCGAGGGCAACGGCAAGACCGGAAAACGGAGTTTTACAAGGCTTGACACTGCCGAGTCGCAGCTTATCTTATGCAAAGATAATGCAAACGAGTACAGTGAGAGTTTGCTCTTACACTGCCGAGTGCAGCTTATCTTATGCAAAGGTAATGCAAGGCGAGCGCAACGGCAAGGCGGGAAGACGAAGTCTTACCAGACTTGATACTGCCGAGCCGCAGTTTATCTTATGCAAAGTTAGGATGAATATTCATGCTAAAATTGTCGTATCCTATAAAATACTTGTCGTATATTTGCACTCATGCGACATACAGACACAAACGAGACACTCATATACGACCATGTGCGCATAAAGCCGACAGAACAGATAAGGCTGCACAGCTCAAACTCATGGGAAATGACATATATAATATCCGGCAGCGGCGAACGCATCATCGGCGGCACGCGCGAGAAGTTCAAGGCTGGCGAAATATGGCTGATTGTCCCCGGCATGCCTCATCAGTGGATATTCAATCCCGACGACACCGACAGCGAGGGCAACATAGAGAACATCACAATAATATTTCCCACAGACCTGCCCGAACGGCTTGCACGGCTCTTTCCCGAATATGGCGTGCTTGCCGAGCGATACGGAAGCATGGACAAATCGGTCAGGTTCGGCAACAAAGACTGTGAATTCATAGGCACATGCCTAAGAAGAATGGAGAATGAGACTGCGGCTGAAAGAATGAGCACACTGATATTTCTGCTGACCGCAATACTGAAAAGCAGAGACCTCACATATGCCCGCCACCATCTGAAAGACTCGTCACCGACAGAGAAAGCCAAGCAAATAAAGACTTTCATTAACTGTAACTTTCCGGAAGACATAACCATTGACATGATTGCCGCGCACATGAAGATGAACCGCAGCATGGTCTGCTCCACATTCAAGCGGCATACCGGCACAACCATAATAAGCTATCTCACAAAACGAAGAGTGCGTGAGGCGTGCGACCTGCTGATGTCAAAGAAATACACCGTGGCGGAGTGCTGCTACAAAAGCGGATTCAACGACGTGCCGCACTTCAACAGAGTGTTCAGGAAGATGACCGGCATGACACCCAACCAGTTCAGAAAACAGAACGGAGTGAAAGGAAAACGAGACATGACCGGTTCATGATTACGCCGAAACGCATCACAGTTCATACTGACTCCGCACGCCTGTCAGACTGCCCGTCTTCTACTTTCACCTGGACGGACAATACCGGGATAGGTTCACCCGCGCTCCATCCTGACCGACAAAAGGGAGGAAATCGTCCGTACGTCACTGACTATATACAATGCAAACACCGTGGTGGCGACCGCAATCGTTTTCTCAAGGACATATCCGGTACGGCATGGATGCGGAGCATGTGAGGAAATTAAGGACAATAGCGAAAGGATTGGAATGATTCAAACTATAAGTTATCATAAGAATATAAGTATCCAATCACAAAAGAATAAAGCTGATAAGCGCAAAATACAAAGCGAACCAGCGCAAAAAACAAAGCGAACCGGCTCAAAAAACACTAAACAATGACGGCATGTATCAATAACAATTATTATCTTTGCGAGAAATATAACAGGCATAAAAAGCATACTTCCATGAGCGTCCCTGGTTGGATGAAGACCAACCGGAGGTTAATGCAACTGCGTGCTTAAAGTTTGACAACAGGCAAGAAAAATGAATTCCGGCAAGAACAAACGACAAAGTCGCGGTGCGTCTCCGACGCTGTCTGATGTCAGAAAAAGACGCTCCAGACAATACGGCAGATGCCTGTATGCGTCGACACAGGCAAGCTTTCCGCCTGTCGCCGGCATTAGGGAGGTGATGTTCCGGACGTAACGCCGGACGACCCGGATTAATTCCAAACAGCTAATTATATATAATGTAACACTATGTCGAAACACAGACAGACCACAACCGGCATCAAATCTTATTTTGCAGGTATGTTTTCCTTTATGATACTTTCATGGTCGGTTGTCTTTATACCAGAAATTGTGTATGACGTCATGCATTCCGACTCGACTACGCAAGTCCGTTGCGCTTTCAGCGACCCCTTATTTATTGGCGTGATGGCAATCCCAGTATTTTTCGTAGTGGGAGTGTCCAATGGCATTTTCCTTTTCCTTCTTGAACGGTGGAACCTCATTCGCCTGACTGTCAGGAACACTTTATGTGAAAGTGTAGTGCTGCTTCTATGCTCGGTCATTACGGTTGAGTCAGCATATTTTATATTAAACCCTATCCGTGAGTATGCCCCGATGTGGCTGACAAGCATGCCTGCCGATGGAAACGGTATGTATTCAAACGTTCCGCTATGGGCTCAACCGCCCGTCTCTGCATCCTATGGCATCGTACTGATGTTTCTTGTTTATCGTCTGTACCGTAAGTTCAGACCGCTGCAAGGATGAGACAAGACTGCGGAAAGTTCCTTACATTGCAGCATTCATACCTGTGTGTTTTCATCCCGAATCGTATCTGGCAGCATCAGTGTTTCGTACTGCTGTCATCCGGATTGCTTTCTGCTTTTATCGAATATGTATTGGGATACAACTGTAAAAAGCGAAAGACAGGATGACGGCAGCAGTGTGGAAGAAGGATAAAGTCTGATGACATGTCTGAGGTAAACTCACGCGGACAAGCTGTACCGTATGGGCATCGGGACAGGTATAAGCCGCAACAACATAGCCTATGCCAACGCAAGGCGTGATGTCGCGATATACAGGGAACTGGCACAGACCATGATGGAACGCGCCGCATCAGTAGTGTCACGCGACAGGATGCTGGAGGACATAGCAAGGAGGTTCTCACTGGAAGGCTTCTTCGCTGTGGATTCAAGCACAGTGAGCCTTGACATCGGACGCCACTCATGGTGTGTGCCCCAGAAAGGCGTGGGAGGGGTGAAGCTCCATACTCTCTACGATGTCATGCGGAAAGTTCCGCGCATGTGTCTTGTCACAGGACATGAGGAGCGTGACCAGACGTTCATGGAGGACTACCCGTATGAGGAGGGATGCTTTTACGTCATGGACAAGGCCTACATGAAGGCGAGGGGGCTTGCGGCGGTTGACAGCGCCAAAGGCTTCTTCATTGTGCGCAGGAAGCGGAACGTGCTGTATGAAACAGTGTCTTACCGCAGTGATGGCGTGGAGGACGGTGTCCTGGCCGACAGGAACATACGTTTCACCGGGCGTTGGGCTGCAAGTGAATATTCCAAAGAGCTGCGTCTTGTGACTTGTTTCGTTGAAGGCAAGGACGAGGTGTTCGAATTGATGACGAACAATACGGACGTGCCCGGCACCACAATCATGCTCCTGTACAGGCACAGGTGGGACATCGAGCTGTTTTTCAAGTGGATAAAACAGCACCTGCGTATAGTATCATTCTATGGGACATCTGCCAATGCCGTTATGATACAGGTCTATGTGGCCTACACCGCGTACTGTATGCTCGCACTTGCCGCCGACTCCGTAGGATATGGCGGAAGCCTTTATGATTTCGCAAACCTTGTCAGTGTGTCACTTACGGAACAAGCCGCACTGAAAGAACTCATAACCCGTCATAACTCCGTTATTGGAGCACAAAAGAACGACTGCACAGACTGGCCGTATTTGTTCGAAATGTAACAATCTGTAAGTACAACCCAAGAAAACAGACCTTTTGAGGCTATGTTAAAAAATTGTTGGGACAGCAGTGCAAGATTTTGCGTCTCTACTACCTTTGGCGACAGTGCATCCCGACATTTCCGACTGGCTGACAGCAGCACGAAATAAGAATGGAAGCCTAATGACTCGGGGTTAATTTCAAATTTTCTAAACATTAGCCTCTACATTTTTGCCGCACAACGTGCCATGTAGAATAACAGGAATAGGTTAGCATATACTAATACAATGAATATTGTGTGATATATATAATATTCTGTCTTTGTGAGCCGTCGTTCAGCAAGGTCAATCCTTTTCACAGGAAACATCCTTTTAAGAAGAAGATAGTTGACCTCTATGCCTACAAACGGTGCTATTAATATAGCCCACCCTCCTATTCTAACTATAATAAAATAGAAAAGATGTCCGCCAGTAAGTATATCTAAATTCATTTCCATTAAAGTAAACATAAAGGCTATGAATAAGAAGGCATTATAATAAGCATCCTCTCTTTTTTGTTTCCAAACCCAGTAATGGTAGCTTGAAGCGAACAGTTTTATGATAAACTTTTTCATTATTTATATGTTTCCGCATTACATATATTCCTTAAGTTTTTATTTCACTTCTGCCGACGACAGCTTACTGCCATGACTTTCTTTAATTTCAGTCGTATGCTGTTTTTAAGACATAATTATTTACGTCTATTAATTCAGAACAAACCAGTCTATTTGTTTCCGGGCAGTGCATGCAGGAATTTCCTATATTATTAAATTCATTACATCAAATATCGTAAAGAACCTGTTCGTTTTTACCGCATAGCGCGCTATACAGAAAAACAAAAAAAGATTGGCATATAGCAACAAAAAAAAGAACGAGTGATAGAGATAATATCCCACCTTAGTCTGTCTACGCTCAACGAGGGCGACACATCTTACCGGGAATATACGCTTAAGCAGACGTCTGATAATCTCAACACTCACCACTACAGCTATTATCGGTGTTAACCAACCTATTTTAAGTATTATATATAAAAGAAATCCGCCTGCACACAGATCAAGATTCATACCCATTAAGGTAAACACTAAAGCAATATTATAATATGTATCAATATGCGGGCTATGATTTCTTTTCTGTACCCTCAGCCAATAGTGATAATGTGCTGCTATAATATTTATGATAAACCTTTTCATCATATTTAATCTCTGTATTATATATCCTCCCTGCTTTTATACATGAGTCTCTACATTTTTGCCGCAAGACGACATAAGTAGAATAACAAGAATAGGTTACCATATTCTAATACAATGAATATTGTGTGATATATATAATATTCTGTCTTTGTGAGCCGTCGTTCGGCAAGGTCTATCCTTTTCACAGGAAACATCCGTTTAAGAAGAAGATAGTTGACCTCTATACCTACAAACGGTGCTATGAATATAGCCAACCCACCTATCTTAACAACTATAAAATAGAAAAGATGTCCACCTGTAAGTATATCTAAATTCGTTTCCAATAAAGTAAACGTAAAGGATATGAATAAGAAGGTTCTAGAATATGCATCCTCTCTTTTCCTTTTCCAGAATACCCAATAATGATAACGTGAGGCGAACAGTTTTATGATAACCTCTTTCATTATTTATATGTTTCAGTATTACATATATTCCTCTATTTTTTCGGCTATCTTTTCTGATACGTAATCTACCGTGCCGCTCATGTCGAGAATGGTGAAAACAACCGTTCCTCCCGGACCTAAAACGGTCGCACTTACTGTAATCGCAGTATTTACGATGTTCTTAGGTGACGGATCATTCAAAGTCCGTGCTGCTGACAATGCAACTCCCGTTATACCACATCCTTTAAATGCTGCTTTTGTGAACCGAATATATCCTTGAGCAGTCTTCCCCATCTCACACCCTTTTATCATATCGAAAAGATATTTCTTTACCGAAAAATTGAGCGTGAATCCGTTTACAGCATCTGTCACAGTATTCACGGCATCTTCGTATGCTCCATAAAGATTACGATAGATTGAAGATGCGTCATCGAAAAAGGATATGACATTGTTGTTTGCGGAACTGCAGTTATTTGTGCTGCTATAATAAATGTTCCACTCCGGCATGAAATATCCCATCCCCATGACATATCCTCCCGTCCATGGGTGGTTGAGGTCTGCCATCATTCCCCAAAACTCCTCCTTAGTATACGGATCATTGAACGTGCCGCTGCCGCAGCCTACAAATTCTCTCTGCTCTCCGTCGGACAGGACAACATAGCTCTGCCGCAGTCCAATGAGATTCATACGTGTTATCTTCTTTTTTTTCAACATTTTTCTTGTGTTTATTTCTTACGTTCAGTAAATATTATCGGTACTTTATATATCACATTCACCGGTGTGCCGTTGAGTGTGCCGGAGAAACTGAGACATAGTTTCCGGATTTATCTGGATTCGTTCTTACTGTCTCATTGTCCATGGCAACACGCTGCATTTTCAGAGTCCCGCATCCGCACGCAGTAATGACGAACACGGGCAATACAAATAAATTTCTCATAATCATAATATAATTTTATAAAGGTAGTCTGTTTTTTATAAAATACATGCCTGCGGCGGCAAGTTTCTGATTCACATTGCTTATATCATAAAAACAATCCATCATCTTCTTATTTACATAATTGATATACTTGTCTGTATCTGTTTTATATAACGACATGTCATACAGAATGTTCCACCATCCGTAATCATACCATAAATCGAGCGCATTGATGTTGCCTTCCACCCGTTTCTTTTCATTTAACACAATGCCATAACGATTGTTCGGATTTAATTTCTCGAAAGTTACAAGGTCACAATACCTGTATCTCTTGTTTGAAACCGACTGTTCCATACCCAAATCACACAGGTGTCTTATTTCTCCTGTCTTTGCTGTGAATGAACTGTCTGTAGCGCATAACATGTTGCAGACAAACACAATGGAATTGATGAAAGACAGATGAAGTGCCGTATTGCTGTCATGGCATTTCTCCAGATTGTCTTTTATCAATGAGATTAAATCATCTGCACAGCCGGCATCTAAACCTTCCGGATAAAACCTCAATCTGTATGACAGGTATATTCCTGGTGAGAACAGCGGAACAGGATAATTATCTTCTATAAGGAATTTATCCGGCATGTCTCTCAACAGAACAGCATCAACATGACCCAATATGTCCTCTCCCTCCGGTTCTACAAAACCGTCGTGCAGCAGACTCACAATGCCACACCCTATTCCTGCCACTCCATCTGCCACACTTGGAGACATTGACGGATTAAGACTCATGAACACTTCGTCAAGCAGGACGGATGCTGTTTTTGCATAATACTCACAACCCGTATGCCTCGAACAATTATAGAAAAACAGACATAGCCCCATTTTCCCATCAAACAGACCCACCTTTTCCGTGTTATCATAATTCGCCATTACTGCATTGGCAATTCTCATCAACAGTGTGCTTTTCATTTTCCTCCAACTGTAATTTCTTTTCAAAGCTCCAATATCTCCGGATTGAGAAACTTCATTTTCCACATGCCTTATAGTCTATGGCATTTATGAATAAGTTGATTAACTCATTGACGTGATAGTCGAAAGAGAACCGCATACGGTTTGCCAGCATGTTTGCCGTGAGCGTACGGTGAGTTTTCTCATCCTTAAGACTAGCAAGCAACTCGTCATAGTCATCATAGAACAATGCAGCTCCAGCTGCCCCCACAACCTCGTTCACGGCAAGCACATGTCCTTTGTTACGTGGTATGATGACAGGCAATCCGGCTGCGGCATAGGTACATACACGTGCCGGAATGTTGAAGTCGTCCCATGTGGTATGCAACATATTACCATTATTGTAGCTCTTGGCACAGTGAAGCCATCCCGCATCATATTTTGACAGCTCTTCCGTCCAGCGGTCGGACGCCACATGAGGATGGACATGGAAATGATGAGGAGCGATGCGATAACGGCTGATATTCTCACGCTCTCGGTCGTCAAAGTAGTTCTCGGTATAGAGATGCACGTGTATGTCATGCTTCGCAAGCCACGCCAGCTGTGACCCGGAGATGCCAATCATTCGTCCGGTCACTACAGTGTGTATGCATCCATCGGTGTCTGACAGTTTCGGTGAGAAACAGTCTTTGAAAATATCTTTCTTCGGCAAGTCTCCGTCCATACACAGCGTGGGTGCGGACGAAGGCGGCAGAAACTGAGAGAACCATCTTTTCACAGGCTCGTTGAGGAATATGCGTCCTGAGGCATTGTGGTAAAGCCACATGAGTTTCTCGAAGTTGCCCTGACGTAATGCGAGATGAGGACCTTCCTTAAAATGCCACACGAAAGGAATATCCCGGCACTGCCGCATCACCGACCACACAAAAGGAACGCTTCCGAAGTTGAGCATGGCATAGATAATGTCCGGCTTTATCTGACGTACTCTCTCAAGCCATCCGTCTTCAGGTATGTCCTCAACATGTCCGAACGGCAACGGTCCTACTGTTGAGAAAGAAAACACCGGTGATGTGTCCCACAGACCATAGAGTTTATGTCCTGCCTCTTCCAGAGCATATATGCGTTCAGGATTATACGCAAGTTCGCCTACAAGAAGTATTTTCAAGGGACGCTCACAAAGCACGCATTCCTTTCTGTAGCGGGAATAGAAAGAACCTTCGTCAATGAACTTCTGTTTTGAAACTTTCATACGTATTGGATTCTTCACCTTATAGTACAGGCGATATTTGTTAAGCCCACCGCCATAGCGTTCGCCTGTGATTTTGTGCCGTTGGTGCGGGTGTTGTGTCCAAAAACATGTTATCTCATCAGTACGACCGAATGCGCCTTCTCCGGACACACGTCCCCAGAACATCTGGTATAGATCCTCGGTGACATATTCGTCACGCGTAAGCCATCTGTGAGCAGTTTTTCTGTGAGCCGTCTGAACAAGTTGCAGGCAATTGCCCCGGCGGAGTCCCTTGCTCTCCACATCCGGACTATAGAACAGAGAGTCGCGTGATTCGTATCTTACACCCGAATACACAAGGAACAGCTCATCATTGCCAGAAAAGGCACGGCTGAGACTTTCGAGATGGTTGTCAAAATAGAAATCATCTGAAGGCAGATAGGCTATATGATCGTAGCGCGCCGCATCGAGTCCCTGATTCAAGGCATGTCCGAGTCCGGTATTATATGCGTTGCGGATGTACCTCACACGCCTGTCATTCATATAGTCGGTGATAAACGTCTCAGTCTCATCCGTGGAGCCGTCGTTTACTATTATCAGTTCCCAGTTTGTGTATGTCTGTTTGAACAGGCTGTCTATAGCCCTGCGTATGAACCATGACTGATTGAATGTCGGCATTATTACCGAGAAAGAAGTCCGTGTTTCCATATTTATCTTGTGCTTATTTATCAATATTAAATTTATGCTACTGTATCATCAAGAATATAACACACTTGTTATGTCAAGAAACTCACGTATCATTTCCACTACAGTCCTGTTTCCGGCAATTCTTGATTTTATGGAGCGTACAGAAGACTCACCTACTCCCATGAAGTCGGAGATTCTCTTCGTACAGAATCCCATACTGCTAAGAATGAGAAACATCTCCGAACTCGACCTCCTGATGTCATATACATGACGTATTCCTGTCATATGTTCAAAAAACGCAAACAATGCAGAACGTTGTCCTTCATTGAGCTCGCTCATTCGGTCTATTCTACCCTGAGCTATATTCACATAGACTCGGAATCCGTCTCTTATAGCATTTTCTGTTTTTGTCATTATATGTTAAGTTTACTTATCGGATAAAAGCTTTAACCCCAATCAGTAGAACGTATATATTTGAATAAATCCTTATTTCACATACTCTCCACTCGACAGAAACGCACAACCAAACCGGAGTCCAATAACCGATTGGGGTTTAAACAGATGTTCCAAATTAATTACCATCATATTGTGTGATATTCAGAAGATATAGATAACATATGTTCATTTTATAATATCGATTAATTTTGAACAGCTACTTAATGGTTCAGTCATCCATCTTGTCTGACTGCGACGCAACAAGCTCATAATAATGTCCCTTACGTTCCATGAGCGAATCGTGATTGCCCACTTCCACGATGTGACCGTGATCCATCACGACAATCTGGTCAGCATTTCTTATGGTGCTCAGTCTGTGGGCTATGACAACTACAGTGCGATTCTCGAAAGCCGAGCCCAGAGCATCAACGATTTTTCTCTCGTTAATGGTGTCAAGAGAGTTTGTAGCCTCGTCGAGAAAAAGAAACTGTGGATTTCGATAGAGGGCACGAGCTATGAGCAGACGCTGTTTCTGTCCTCCGCTCAGTCCGCGTCCGCGCTCTCCTATCAGTGTATCAAAACCTTTTGGCATGGAATTTATCTCATCCTCTATCTGCGCTGTGCGACAGCATGTGAGCAAGCGTTCTTTGTCAATACGTTCATCATCAAGCACGATGTTGTTCAGTATAGTATCGCTGAATATTTTCCCGTCCTGCATCACAACTCCGCAAAGGTTTCTCCACTGCCTCAGGTTTATTGCCATTACGTTCATGCCACCCATCTTTATGTCACCGAACGATGGCTTGTATAGTCTTACAAGCAGCTTAAGCAGAGTTGATTTGCCGCTACCACTGCCTCCAACGATGGCGGTCACCTTGTTTTCGGGAATTGTAAGATAGATGTGGTTGAGTACAAAAGGAGAGTTCATCGTGTACTGGAACATGACATTCTCCAGCGTAATGTCCCGGCTTTGCGGCAGTACAGTTGACGACCCCACAGAAAGAAACTCTTCCTCATCGTCGAGCTGACGAATCTCGTTCATGCGTAGGAAAGATATTTTGGCGTACTGTGCCGAAATCACGAAGTTGATGAACTGTACCAACGGTCCGTTCAGCATTCCTATGATAAACTGGGTGGATATCATCACTCCGAAAGTTATCTGTCCGTCTATAACGGCTGTGGCGCAGAAAAACACTATCGCCATGTTCTTTATGCTGTCTATAAACTGTGCTCCAAGATTCTGCATGTTGTTCACAGTAAGCACCCGTTTGTTCACATGATAAAGCCCCGCCTGGATCTCTTCCCATTTCCACCGCCGCGAACGCTCATAATTATATATCTTTATATCCTGTATTGCCGATACCGTCTCCACCCAATAGCTCTGGTTACGGGATATAAGCTCGAAATACTGCCAGTCGAGCTTTTTTCTTATCTTCAGGAAGAGCAGTACCCAAGCCACATATAACACAGAGCCACCGAGGAATATGAAGAATATGACATTGTTGTACACAAGAAGTATTATGGAGAACACAACAAATGTAAGCGACGAGAATACAAGGGCGAGAGAGTTGTTCATTATGAAACTCCTGATGCGCTCGTGATCCTGTGCACGCTGTAGGATGTCTCCAATCAGCTTGTTCTCGAAAAACGTCACCGGCAGTTTCATGAGTTTTATGAGATAATCTGAAATGAGAGCAATGTTAACGCGGGCAGTTATATGCATGAGAATCCAGTCTCTGAGAACATTGAAAATCATTATGCTCACAAGAATGCAGATATTCCCGACAAGCACCATGTTGATGAAATTGACGTCTGACGTACTTATTCCCACATCAATTACCGCCTTGGAAATAAAGGGCAGAATACCCTGCAGCAGGGTGACAAAAAGCATGATTATGAATACCAGCGCGAAGTTGTTTCTGTAAGGAACAAAATAGCGCATGATACTTATGAAACTGTTTTTCTGCTGTTCGCGCTCTTCCCTGGACGTATTGAAGTCTGCTGTAGGCTCAACGGCAAGCAGCACACCCATGCCACCGTCCTTCTCATACCATCCGTCGGCAAACTCCCGCACACTGTAACGCACATGACCTTTTGTGGGATCTGACACCCACACATGCCTTTTGTCAGCCTTATATACCACAACAAAATGGTTGCCGTGCCAGAATATTATGGCTGGGAAAGGAACTTTTTCCACCAAATCGTCCACTCCGCACTTTATGGCGAGACTGTGCAGTCCTATGCTCTCCGCACCTGTTCCGAGATCAAGCAGCGAAACTCCCTCTTTTGTCAGCCCGCACCTGTCGCGCAGATATTGCAGGGAGTAGTATCTGCCGAAATACTTGGCAACCATTTTAAGGCAAGCCGGTCCGCAGTCCTGCGAATCCATCTGATATTCTATAGGAAACCTTCTGAACGCCATCACTTCACCGTTTTGGATTTAAGGTTATCAAATAATCTTTCTATGAGTCTTTTCTTTTTTGTTATCACATCGACAATACCTTTAGCCTCGAACTTTATGTCGAGTCTTTTCCCGTAGTTCGTGACTGTTCCGTCGGGAAACCTTATTGTTACGAGATAAGTCTCCACATTGCCGTCCTTGGACGACATCTTGTTGGTTATCGCCGAAACGCTCTCAACCCTTCCTTTGATGTAGCCGTACTCGTTATATGGGAAATCGTTAAGCTTTATATTGGCTTCCTGTCCAGTCTCAATCTTCCCGGCTCCTCCCGCCGGGACATACGCCTCACCCATGACGTCGTTTTTATCAGGAATAACAGAGAACGCCTCCTGTCCGGACTGTACAAATGTGTTCTCATGCCAGAATCCAAGGTATTCCACGCGTCCGGTGATTGGAGACGCAAGGAGATATTTTTCTTTCCATTGTCTTATGTCACTTCTCAGGTTGTTGTAACGTGTGAGAAGTTCGGCATGAGCCTGCTGCAAATCGTCAGCCTGCTGTATGTCTATCTTGGCAAGTTCAGTTCTGTTCCGGCTTATGTCAGACAGCTTGGCAAGGCGTGTGCTCCTCAGTCCGCATTCTGCCTCAAGCTGCGACAGGAGATTGCCATATTGGTTGTCATACTCCATCTCGCTTATGGCGTTGCGACTCTTCAACAGACTGTCTTTGGAAGTTCTCTTCTTTACTATTTCTATTATCCGTCCCTTTAAGTCAAGCTCGTCGTCAAGGTTCACAGCTACTTTACTGTCAGCATCTATCTGTTTTTTTAGCGAGCTGCGCATATTGTCATAGTTTGATGTGTTCAGCACAAGCTCATATTGTTTTAGTGCAAGAAGAAAATTGTTGTATGACGCGCTAAGATCCCCAAATCCCGGACAATCGGGCACCTGCGAGCTGTTGATGTACTGAAGTCTCTTTTCTATGAATTTCTCAAGTTTAATTACATCTTCAAGTATTGCACCATTCTCTATATATGCCAGAACCGTGCCTCCGTCCACAGTCATACGGTTGCGCACTAGAAGATGAAGTCTTCCTGAACTGCCTGCTACGAGTCTCACAGGAGCGTTTCCGGAGGTGAGCGATATCTGACCGCTCACAGTATCGGGATATTCTATCACAAAACCGAGCGCCAACACCACACCCATCAGCACTGTCACCACAAGAGCTGTCCATGCAGCCCATCGCGTGGGCATACGTTCCACTATATCATGTACCTCTTCCGACCGTTTTTCTATTTCTTCTTTCTCCATACGATATTTTTCTGATATATAAGAAACATGCAGCCCTCATCCGTTACACAAACACTGCCTCTAAATCCCTATCACCAACGAAATCATAAAGCGTAGCATGCCGGAGGCTGAAATATTGCGTATAAAGAGTGTTCATCGAGTCGTAGTATTTCTGCATGGCAGACATCTGTGCACTGTATGCGTTGAACAGTTCATATACGGATATTCTGCCAAGCCCGAACTTCTCCACAGAGAGCCAATATTGCTTTTGCGATAGCATATAAACCCTTTCTGCTGTGTCGAGAGTTCTTCTGGCGTGGTTGTAGTCATCGGCAAGTGTCTTTATTTCGTTTTCAAATTTCGCTTCTGCCTGTTCTAACTCTATCATCTCCGCATTATAACTGTTATCAGCTATACGCCTTTTGTTGTGGTTTATGCCCCATTGAAATGCAGGAATGGTAAGAGTGATGCCTACGGTCTGTCTGCGCTCCGGGTTTCGGTAGGCACCTGAAAATGTAGGCGCATACTGATTGAGACCATAGCTCAAAGATATGTTTCCGTTGAACCGTGTCTCCATCCTTTTCTCGTAACGTTCTAACTCTGCCTGTCTTTTTCTAAGCTCACTGTTCAGAGCCTGCGGATTGTTTTTCCTTATCAGTGTTGTCACGCTGAGCGGTTCAATGTATAAAGGCAATGAAGCAGCATGAGGACGTTCAACACAGATGCTGTCAACGCCTAGTTCTGTGCACAGGCTGCGCAGAGCCACAAGACGTTCTTGTGCGGCACTCTCAAGCATCATCCTCGTGTCGAGCTGTTGCAGTTCTATCTGATTGTAGTCATATGGCGTTATGTAACCGTTGTCGAGTTTCAGTCGCGCCATCGTGAGGAGGGTATCTCCTTTGCCTACATTACTAAGTGCGGTCTCATATCGTAATTGTCCGTACCACGCAGTCATATAGAGCGTCACGACCTTCTGTTGTTCCTCAGAAAGCGATGTGCACAGAACCTTACGTGCCAAAGCATTCTGAAGATGCATTATAGACCTGTTAAGACGGTATCTCTTCACGTTTCCTCGTAAAGGCTGGCTGTAGCTGAGGTATAGAGGTGATGTGTTGTAGCTGTTGCGGTTGCCAGAGAACTCACGCAGAAAACTTATGCTGCTGCTTGCCATAAGCGTACCTCCAGTGATTCCAATCTTCTGTATCACAGACATTTCTCCGGAGCTTGTGTTGGCGTTGTCCTTCACATATGAGTAAGAACCGGTCACAGGATCCTGCAGCAGACGCAGGGAGTTGTTGAAACTGATGGGGTTGAGGCTGAAGCTGAGCATCGGCAGGAAACTCTTCCTGTAGTTCTCGAAGTCAAGGTAGCTGTTCTCATAGTTCAGGCGCAACACTTTTGCCCTCGGCGAACGCAAGGCGTAAATGTTGACGGCGTCCTCTATGGATATAGCGCAAAGACATTGGCAGAAACAACATCCTGACAACACCAGAGCAAACAACATATATCTTTGCTTAGTCATAAAATAATTATTTTTACGAATAGTCTTTAGGTTTGTTGTTATTACACATCCTTCATGTTTTCGTTTATAGGCATATATCACCGCGAAGCCAGATATTCATTGAGATGTCGCAATCCCATAGAGACGCAATATTTTGCGTCTCCACCTTGTCTGGCAGTAGTGGGCTTATGACAGAAAGCCGTGCTTGCATGATGTTTCCTCATTGTCATTAATATATTTTGACGTCCGGTTAGATGAACCTCACAACCTTCGGTAAGTCTTTATATCATCCATAGTATGAATCTCTTTGATTATTTTGGTCTTCAAAAAACATATTTTCTTATAATGTTTTTCTAAAGTCACTTAAAGCGGAACATGCCCTTTACATCGTCAAGATACTTGTTGAAGCGTTCCGCGCCATCGTCTGTCATGAAGAATAAGAGCAATATGTCGTCACCGTGTCTGCCGGTCATCACACAACGGGCGTTGGTATATTTGCCTTCATATACCTTTTCCCGCAAGTCGAGCGGTATCCATGCAAGGAAGTCTGAGTTGAACATGCTTCGTGCCTTTGACGAAGGGAGGAACGTCATCATGCTAACAAGGTTGTCCGACTCCCATTCTTTTTCCACAGAGGTTGACGCTACATATCCGCCCCTCAGCACGGTCTTCAGTTCCCACAGATTCTCTTCTGTAGGCATTTTCATCTTTACGGTTCTGTCGTCATCTGTCATCTTTTCTCCTTTCTCGTCATACATCATAGGTATCATCGGACTGACATACATGCATACCCTACACTTACGGTCTTTGCTGTCCATAGACAGCATCACCCTTGGCAGGGCACGGCTTGTGTCCGCCTCGAATATCTTATGATATTTACCTTTCTGTCTGATGTCGAATCTGTCGTTAGGAGTGAATGTCATACCATACTTTTCCATCAGATCGTCAAACGCACTTTCCTCCTGTGCGAATGCCGGAATCGCGGCAAGAAACGTCAAAGCCGCGAATACAAAACCTTTTAATTTAATAGCCATAAGCACTGTGTTTTCTATTATTTACTTTCAGAATATAACCACGGCCAGAGCCACCATCACCTTCAAGATAACTTCTTTTGATTTTAGAATGTGCTCCTGTTTGAGGATCAAAAACCTCAAAATAATCTAGAGTGAATTTTTCTATGATAACTGCATGCATAGAATATCCATCGCCAGTCCATCCTGGTACATCATTAGGGTCAAATACAAGGACTCTAGTTGTAGAACCTGAATTGTCAGAAAAAAAATCTTTCGTAAAACTACTGAGATCTGCCATACTGCCCTTAAACTCATAGTTGTTTTCATCAAAGGAAGTTCCATAATAAGCTTGTGCCAGCTTCATTGCCGCCTCCGCACCATAGTCTTGCCCATTACTGTTTATATACGCCAGCATCTCCATACGCAGTCTTTGTCATCATAGCCGCCATAATAGAGTTTCTGTTCCTCAAGGCTTACGACGGTCAACGCTTCCGCCAGTTCTGCCAATGAAAACTTTTTGTTTCTCATAAAATCAATTTTTTATTTAGTGAATTACATATTCTATTCGTTTTTACCATTGCGCAGCAGACACAATCCCAATCCCGCCAGACGGCTGTTGGCATTGTCAATATCATAGAACATGTCGAAACACATATTTTTTATGAAGACATCTATGACATCATTGTCAATATAATCGAAAATATCCATACTATAAAGAAACATTTCCCAACTGTCTTTATACGCCATATCCATATTGAATATGACTGACTGTATGTCTGGTTTGGAAAGCAAATCCTTGCTGTAGAATAAATTTTCCGGGAACAAGTTTGCTATATGACGCAGTATGATAATGTCTTTGTCGAGATAATATCTTTTTCCGAAGTTGCCCGACAATATATCAAAACATTTATCTATAATATTCTTGATATCCCTATCATAATCAGACAAATCTGAACGCATCATGCTGAATGCATAAATTATAGAAAGGGTGACACCTGTATCGAGTCTTTTGCCCTGCCCCTTCATCATCTTATCAAGTAACGCCGAAGTTCCGGTTATCATCATACTGTATAATGATGCTTCTGGCTTGAATTTTTCGCAATTCATCCTGTGATAAAGATACATACCAGGCTGATAAAGCCGCAGACCTCCCTGCCTGCAGTTTCTTGCAAATGCCTCAGGGAACCTTAATACCGTATTGTCTGACATTTCCATTTCAGAAGAGTCTGAATATCCGTATTCTGAAAGCATGGCAGCACCCAGCGAAATACTTCCAAGCATATCCATTGTCTCAGGCGAACGGTACAACTTTATGTTTTTCATAACGTCCGACATTAACCCCGAAGCAATGTCCGAATATACAGAACAACCGGAATATGAGCCGTATTCATACAAGAACAAAGCTACTCCTGTCTTGCCATCAATGAGGCTGTCGTCAATAGTATTGTCAAGATTGGCAACGATTGTATTGGCAAGTCTCATGAGTATGTTTTTCATACTGTCTGTCGCTATATGCATCATTTATATAACCTTATATATTTTCATATATGGGATTATCATACAATGAACCACCAAATAAAGGAAGTTGATACGCTTATATGATTGCGTGTGTTTATCTTGTATAAGATATGCGGCGGCTCTGCAGTATCAAGTCTGGTAAAACTGCGTTTTACCGCCTTTCATTATCTTTATTTAAGTTGTATTGTCGTTGCAAATATACTTTTTTTTACATACTATACAATAGTATCTAAAATTAGCGTTGCATATTGCAATGCATACCAGGAAAGATATGATGATGATTGTCAATATATTACTTTAAATATATTGAGTTAAAAAAAGCTATAAATGCAACGTTTTTTTATGTGGCAAAAACTATTTTATAATTATAATTATGTCATTATGCCGCATGTCTCTATGTATAAAGTAGTATTTTTCAATATTATCACTTTATTTTGTCATTCCGTCGTCAAGCATATCTTGACAATGACACTAATTAGCATGTTCTAAATTAACGTGAGTTCGATGAAATAAGAACAATGCTTATTGTATTTTCCTAATCCTTTGTACTTGTATACATAGTTTCTTTGAGAACAAACAGTAAACAGCCAATCAAACCAAGAAATGACGATGAAGTTGTGAACTGGACAATGCCTTGAACACTCTATCTGAGTGAGAGGCTTGAAAGTGCATTTTCCCATCACCGCATAAAAAACCGGAAGAAGTCATCCACCATACAAAATAAATACTTACCTTTGTAATAAGTGAACACGACGATTAGCTCTGTGATTCTTTATGATTAAAAACGTTTTCGATAAGCCAGATGAACAGAGACAAGCTCGCTTGTACTATGTCATGGCGAGAAAAGGTGCGCGCAAGCGAACGATAATGACACAATAAATTCAGTCAACAACAAAGTTCACATACTGATATATTCCGTCAGACTCACATCAAACCATATAAATATATGCGACAATTAAGATTATTCACAACAGTGTTGTTCTGTCTCTGCTTTATTGCAGAGACGGATGCCCAGACGCCTGATGACAGTGAGGATGTTGTAACAGTGAGGATTGACTCCATCATCTATCCTCGCATAAAAATGAAAGAGGAGGAAGAACAAATATCAAGAAGCGATACTGTGTACGCTTACATGTACAACATATATTATCACTACTATAAGAATGGAGAAAAGACATGGCTGATAAACAATGTCTTAGGAAATGACGGCTCAAGTGCAGATGAGGTACGGTTCGATGTGTCAGACAGTGATTTCACCGGATATATGACGTTTGATGATGTAATGCGCGGGCTGAGATATGTTGTGGCAGATGCCAACAAGCGGTACGGCATAAGGAAAAGATTCCAGATATGGGTAAACACACTTGACTTCGGAGAGGAAAGCGTTGAGCTCTGCCGTATATATGACAAGAAGCGTCATAAGATAAGACATGATTTTTCTTTATTCAAAAGAGTATTTCTCGAGAGCGGGATATTCAGGAGCATAAAGGATATGATGAAAGAGTATGGGATGGAGTTCGAGGATTGCGGGTATTCCGATTTTGCGCGATGGAATTATCTGAGTCCTGACGCTTATGTCAGGTCTTACGGATATAAGGGTGATAAGGAGACGCTTCCCGAAAAGATGATTTATTCATGGGACTATATAATAGAATTTGTGGAAAGGAAATAGGTTCCGGATTTAATAAACGTTTTCGATAAGCCAGATGAACAGAGACAAGCACGCTTGAACTATGTCATGGCGAGAAAAGGTGCGCGCAAGCGAGCGTTTTCGATAAGCCAGATGAACAAGACGAAGACTGCTTCAGGCTTGCAATGGCGAGAAAACGAAGGATGCAATCCAACGTTTATATACCGGCATCATGACAATTAGAATAACAAAAGATATGCGACAAGTAAGATTTTTAATGATATTACTCTACCTCCTCGTTGTTGCAGAGACGTCTGCCCGTATATCGGACGACAATGTGCAGGCAATATCGGTGAAGATTGACTCAACGTATTATGACCGTATTCATAAGGATGTATTTAGCAAAATGACAGACTATTCCTTTTATAAATATGGGAAAAAGACAGGCAATACGGTTGAGGTATATACAGCCGACGAGGACGGTCTGGCTCATTCTATACGAATAGACTGCAAGGACGAGAATCTTGAGACCCTCGGCTGCCACATGTCCTTAGAGGACATGATGAGCGGACTGAAGTGTGTCATGGACGACATCTCAAAGAGGTATGGCATATACAAGGAATTAATCGTAAAGATAAACACGTTGGATTTCGGGGACGGGAGTGTGGACATTTGTCGGCAGTATGATAGGAAAACGGGCAAAAAAGGGACAGGCATCCCTTCCGTATTCTCAAAAGTATGCCTTAAAAGCAAGCTCGTCAGAAGCCTGAGAGAACTGATGGAGCAATACGGAAAAGAACATGCCACAGACCATCCTTTTGTCTCCGACGGCTTTACGTACAACACACTTGATTATGTAAGCCCGGAGATTTATACACATTTCTATAAATATGAAGGCAGCAAGGATGAGCTTCCAGAAAAAATGTTTTATTCCACAGACCTGTTAATGGTGTTCTGTGATAAGGAGAAGTAAAGGTAAGGATTCGCTTTTGTGCACCTTCTCGCCATGGCAAGCCTGGAGCAGTATTCGTCTTGTTCATCTGGCTTATAGAATAAAAAAATCCGCATCCCGGACGGCAGATGCGCGCGGGATGCGGAGACATAACGATATTGTCGTGAGACGAAAATATCAGGAATTCTTATGATTGATGCAGATGCCTTTCTGATACCACTCGTAGAGCCTGTGGATGCCTTCGTCTATCTCCACCTTATGATGCCATCCGAGGTTATGGAGCTTGGTGACATCAGTCAGCTTGCGCGGAGTGCCGTCAGGTTTGGAAGCATCCCAACGCAGTTCGCCATGGAAGCCGATTTCCGCCACGACCTTCTCTGCCACCTCACGTATGGACAGTTCCTTACCTGTTCCCACATTGATGTGGCAGTTGCGTATCTCCTTGTCACCGGGTTTGTATGTATCCTTGAAGTCAACATTCAGAAGCACGTGCACACTGGCGTCCGCCATCTCCTCACTCCAAAGGAACTCACGCATCGGACTGCCGGTACCCCAAAGAGTCACAGCCTCAGGCGTTATGCCGTATTTGGCAAGCGTGGCAAGAATCTCATCATCTGAACGGCTGCCGTCAACACCCTCTACCGGACGCAGGCTGATGTCCTTACGCACAGCATCCCAGTTGCCTTCGTTGAGGCATTTTGCAAGGTACACCTTGCGGATCATAGCAGGGAGCACATGACTGTTCTCCAGATGGAAGTTGTCGTTAGGACCATATAGGTTGGTCGGCATCACTGCTATGTAATTGCAGCCATACTGCAGCGAGAAACTCTCACACATCTTCAGACCGGCAATCTTTGCTATGGCGTAAGGCTCGTTGGTGTATTCCAGTTCGGAGGTGAGCAACGCCTCCTCCTTCATCGGCTGCGGAGCCATGCGCGGATAGATGCATGTGCTGCCGAGGAAGAGAAGCTTCTTCACCCCGTGACGGTAGCTCTCGCCTATGACATTCTGCTGTATCTGCAGGTTCTGATAGATGAAGTCTGCGCGATAGTTGAGATTTGCCATTATGCCGCCTACATGGGCAGCCGCCAGCACAACGGCGTCGGGCTGCTCCTCGTCGAAGAAACGTTTTACTGCGAGCGGATCGAGCAGGTCGAGCTCCTTATGCGATTTTCCTACAAGATTGGTATACCCTCTGCCCATAAGATTGTTCCAGATGGCAGAGCCCACCAGACCATGATGTCCGGCTACATAAATCTTACTGTTTTTATCCAACATCTTATTATATAATTGTAAAAACGTCAAGTAGCTGTTCTAATTTAACCCAAATCCGCCATTAGAACGCTAATTATACATTTAAGGTTTATTGTGAGCTCTTCATACCTATTCCACACTGCTGCCGTCATCTTGTATTAAGCTTTTTTCCGGTGTAGTCCGCTACATCTTCGATAAAGCTGAATACAAACCGGCTGACAGCAGCACGAAATAAGAATGGAAGTCTGATTACCGATTCGGGGTTAATCGATATTGTAAAATCAATCAGATGTTATCCATATCTTTGTCATCCATCATGTGCGCTCTTAAGGGCACACAATATGACGGCAATTAATTTGGGACATCCACTTATTTCACAATACCTTTCTCCAGATATTCGGCAAGGTTTGTCTTCACCTGTTCGCCGGCACGCTCCACAGCCACCTTTGCCATGTCGGCATCCACCATAATCTTTACAAGCTGCTCGAAGGTGGTCTTCGACGGATTCCAGCCCAGTTCTTTCTTTGCCTTGGACGGGTCGCCCCACAGATTGACGACATCAGTAGGACGGTAGAAGTCTTTCGACACCTCTACGAGCACGCGTCCTGTAGCCTTGTCGATGCCTTTCTCGTCCTCGCCCTCTCCTACAAACTCAAGATCTATGCCAACATGCTTGAACGCGAGATAACAGAACTCGCGTACGGAGTGCTGCACACCGGTGGCGATGACAAAGTCCTCCGGCTTATCCTGCTGCAGGATGAGCCACATACACTCCACATAATCCTTGGCATAACCCCAATCGCGCAACGAAGAGAGGTTTCCAAGATACAGCTTGTCCTGCTTACCCTGCGCGATGCGCGCTGCGGCAAGTGTGATCTTTCGTGTGACGAATGTCTCTCCGCGACGCTCACTCTCGTGGTTGAACAGTATGCCGGAGCAGCAGTACATGTTGTAAGCCTCACGATACTCCTTCACAATCCAGAAGCCGTACAGTTTTGCCACGGCATACGGACTGTAAGGATGGAACGGAGTGTTCTCGTTCTGCGGAACCTCCTCCACCTTACCGTAAAGCTCCGAAGTAGAAGCCTGATATATACGGCAGCTGTCGGTCAGTCCACACTGACGCACAGCCTCGAGCACACGCAGCACACCCGTCGCGTCAACGTCGGCCGTGAACTCCGGAGAGTCGAAGCTCACCTGCACATGGCTCTGAGCCGCAAGGTTGTATATCTCGGTTGGCTTCACCTTGTTCACCACCTGAATCATACTCATAGAGTCGCTCAGGTCGGCATAGTGAAGATGGAAATGAGGACGTCCCTCCAGATGAGCGATGCGCTCACGGAAATCCACCGACGAACGACGGATTGTACCGTGCACGTCATAACCTTTTTCCAACAAGAACTCGGCAAGGAACGAACCGTCCTGACCGGTAATACCTGTAATCAATGCTACTTTTCTTTCCATAAAAATAAGTTTATAAGTTTTTATTGTTTATAATTCCAATCTATCTATAATATATGACGTCTGTTTGTTTCCTCTTGTCAGTGCTACTGGCATGGTTTGTCTGTTCTTATCATTACGACGCATGCCTTTATCTATACCACCGCACATCCTATGGTGAGAATCTCACAGTCGGTCACAGCCTCCATCTCATGTGCGGTACCGGCAGGCACGCTAACGAATCCGTCGGCACCGAACACCTCTGTATCCTCCCCCACAGTGATGCGTATGCTTCCACGCCTTACAAGAAAAAACTCGTCCATCGTAGGATGGCTGTGCCTCCCAGCCCTCTCTCCCTTTACTAACGATGTAACCGCAATCTGAGTGACCGGCGACGACACATCCCCGTTACTCACCAACACCCGCTTCATGCCACAGCCATGGGAGGTGGGCTGAGGCGCGATGGAGTTCAAATCAGCTTTTCTCACAAATATATTTTTATGAATATCCGCAAATGTCCCTTACGCCCGACAACCGTTGGAAGACACCTTTTTGCGTTAACATTTTTATGTTAATCGTGACCACTAATGCAGAGTTGTCCAACCGTCTGATTTCCAGCGTGTTGCCAGACGTGCTTTTCGAGCGTCCGAAAAAGCCCGTTCCAGCTCACAATACAGGCTGTTTCACCGTTCAAAACAGCCCGTTCCAAGTCACCGGATGGTACATGCCGAGAACCGGACGATGGATAACGTTTTTTAGTCGCATATTTGCAAGTATGAGCGGAAAGCGGATATTCGTATATATTTTTCTTTCTGCGGTCTCATGCTTTAGTGTGCCGCAACCGCCATCCGTTCCAATACTTACGATAGAAAAAGAAAAAAATCCGGTATACTATCTCAGAGAAATATTCCTCCGTATAATTGCGCAACAGTCTCATGTTGTATCGCTCACGGCGGAAGAAACTGCCCAACGGGCTGTCTGCCTGACGTATCGCCTTCAGGGCATCATTATACATTCCGAAGTTTCCGCCTTTCAATATATTGTCCAACAACATCCCTCCGGCTTTCGCGTCAGGTGCGGCAATCATAAATCTATCATCCATGTTCAGCACGGTCTTCAACACATACATCACCGCACCGGCAAACTTTGTCATATGAAAGTCGCGCAGCCTGCCCGTCACCGCCTCACGGTCAAGCGTCCTACAGCCGCGCGTCAACAGATAATAATAATCGACAATCTGCCGCAGCCCCACGCCTTCCTCCAGGAAATGATGCATTATGTGTCCGAGCAAGGCTATGACATTAAGGTCATCTGTCGGTGCGGTTATCATACCCTGCCCGTCAGGCAGTTCAACATTATTCTCCATCTGTCTCGGAGTCTCCTGCCTCCAGTATTGCATCATCTTTCTGTTGCGCCACGGATTAAGCAGAAAAGTCGGAAAGAAATGCACTTCTATAAGCGGATCCTTCACCATACGGAAATCTATATGATGATAGCTCACAGTCTCAAGCGGCGATATGCCGCGTATGTATTTTATTATTTTTTCGCGTCCGCCTTCAAGCCATATATCAATGTCACCACCCTGTCGTCTGAGCGGATGCGGATAATATGCCGCCACTCCCACGCCCTTGAATATGCACGAGCGGAAGCCCGCCTTGGCAAAACGGCGCTGCACATCCATTGCCTGCATATTCTGACGGCGGCTCATCTGTTCAATACGAACTACAGTCATTGCCCAGCGCATAGCCAGCGGACGTGGAGGTCTCTGCTCCGCATCAAGCCTGTCAATGCCATCGGCACACACGCCTATCAGAGTCTGACGTGCCGCCATGTCATACAAAGCCTGCCATTCTTCCGCAGTAGGCACGACAGAGAGTCTGCTACGTGTGCCTACCGCCACCTGCAACAGTTCGAAAAAAATCCCGGTCACTTCCACTTTGCCGATATGAACTGCGGAACCTTCCATAACATTTTTTCCACCTTGGTAATTTGCGGACATTTGAAATGATGCGACGAATACACTCTGATGTCCTCGTCCCACATTTTTTTCCTCTTGGCGTTATCGGTGCTCAGTCCGCCCATACGCATCCTGACAACGTAACGTCTCATGTAGTGTACTTTCAAATCGTTCTCCAAAAGGTAGCGCACCAGCAAGTCTGTGTCTGCCGCAATCTTATAACTCTCGTCATAAAGCCCGAGACGCATCATCACATCGCGTCGGATGTAGCACGTAGGATGCAGCGGCAACCAGCCGTGGCGCACCTTCCACTTAGAGTATCTGCCGCCAATCCAATTGCGCACCACCTTATTTATATCATTCTCATCAACATAGATTCCATCAGCATATACGAAATCAGCACCAGTGCGTTCAAACTCCTCCATGACGTCTGACACGACATGTTCATCATAAACAAAGTCGTCAGAATGGACAAGCCCTATCACGTCTCCTGTCGCCGCGCGTATCCCTTTGTTTATCGCCTCATACATGCCATGGTCCGGTTCGCTTATTATCCTTCCGATGCGTCCTCTGTATTCGTTTATCACATCCAGCGAGCCGTCTGTCGAGGCTCCGTCCACAACAATATACTCCGTATTGTCATAATCCTGAGCCAGCACGCTTTCTATCGCTCCGCGTATCGTGGCATTGCGATTATAACATGAAGTGATTATAGAAATTCTCATAGCCTGATAAAAACCAATGTTATTCCTTTATAATTCGTTTTCTTATACATACAGCAGGATTACCCTGATAAATCCCGTTCTCAGACAAATCCTTCGTGGCAACACTACCGACAGTCAATATTGCCTGTGTATGAACTGTGACCCCCGGACAGACCGTTGCCTGAGCGCCAATCCAAGCACCATCCTCAACACTTATCGGTGCATTGCGGTAAGGCATTGACGTCACGGTATAATCATGATTGCCTGTAAGAAGCATAGCTCCTTGTGATATACACACATTGTTTCCAATTACCACATAGTCCAGATTATCTATCCAACAATGCTCGCCAAGCCAACAGTTGTCACCTAAGGTAAGTTTCCAAGGAAACTTCACCGTAACATTATTCTTTATAACAAGCCCTCGCCCTATCTTAGCACCGAAAGCACGGAGCAGAAATATCTTTATTCCCATGAACGGATTCCAGGAAGCACGTACAAACATTGCACTTACGAAAAACCATAAGGCCTGCTTCATGCCCCCTGCTCCTTTATCGAAGTTTCCAGTTGTGAATGAAGCCAAATTAACTTTTTCCATAACTTTAGAATGAATAAAAACATGTAGATTATCTCCGCAACTTATCATACATCCTCACCATATCCTCTGCCATCTTCATTGAGGAATACTTATTCTCGACAAGTTTCCTTCCATTACGTCCCATGCGTTCGAGCTCATCGTCTGTCAGCGCGATAAACTTGCGTAATGCAGCAGTAAGAGCGTCTGCGCCAATCTCCGTCCACCATCCACAGCCTGCGGTCTCAAGTTCTTGCCACGGAGTGCCTTTTGTTGTGATGACAGGGGTGCCGCAAGCAAGAGACTCAGCCACCACAATGCCGAAATTCTCACTATGGGTCGGCAACACAAACACGTCTGCATGTCTGAACAGTTCCCATTTACTGTCGCCGTATACTCCACCGACAAACTTAATCATATGCTCAACTCCGAGACGGACTGCAAGTTGCCGCAATTCATTTATATAATTCTCATCACCCTCACCGGCGACTTTAACACAATAGCCATCCAGCTCATCCTTAAGAGAAGCAACCGCCTCAACAAGAAAGTTTATGCCTTTCTTCACATGGACTCTCGAAAGAAACAGAATCTCCCCGTTACGCCTCCACGAGCGTTTCATATCGATTTTGTCCACATCAATGCCGTTGGCAATCACCTCTATCTTGTCGTTGTAGCCCAAGCGTAACAGGTTGTCTTTCTCGCTGTCAGCGGTAGCATGTATACCGTCAGCCCTGAGCACAGCACGTTTCTGATAAAGCAACAGTGCCGGCAGCTTTCGCGTCCAATAATGACGAGCCATTATCCATGGTTCAAGCATACCGTGAGGCGAGAGCACTACCTTCACGCCCATCTGCTGCGCCCATTTCTGCGCGAAGGCACATCCGGGCATCCAACAGCAGTTCACGTGAACCACATCCGGACCTATCTTTGCAACCAACGACTGCCATTCCCGTTTCATCCTCCCGGAGAAGAACCGACTGATATAATGAGTGCGGCAATTGTCCAATGTTACAGGATTGTCCGACTCATGGCTCACGACGTGCAGTTCCACCAGTTTTCCAAGCTTGTCGGCAAGCAGCTGCATATAAGCCGTAGTACCTCCGGAAGCCCTGTCTATACTGGGAATATAATGTATTATCTTCATTCTACACCTTTATATTATAACTGTTCCACAACAGAATAAGCCTTCTCAGCCATCTGGGCTGGCATGAGATGCATCCTCACCAGTTCTTTCGCATTCTCTCCGAGCCTTCGTATCTCAGATTGTCCGATACCGCTTATAACAGATACGCATTCATCCATATCTTCGAATATCATTCCGTTCTGCGAATTCCTTATATAACTGTATTCCACGCACTGCTTAGTCTGTTCACTTCTTCTGAACGTGAAAACAGGCAGTCCGTAAGCCATAGCCTCAACAATAGAGAGTCCCACCCATCCAGGCTGGAAATATATGTCGGCTATGGCAAACAGTTCGCGCTTCACATTCGTGTCATAAACTGCACCGAAATCATATACGTTATCAAACATACTGAAATCCGGTTTGTTCTTTCCGGCACCTATTATTATAAATCCGAACTCTCTGCTGTCTAACCGTCGCATAGCCTCAACCAACAAATCCGTGCGCCGGTAGTTGGACTCGAAACGCGCGCAGAATATCAGCACCGTTTTCTCCTTTATGCCATATTTATCCTTCAGTGCAAACTTGTCACCATTATATGCCAACATATCGCTGACGCCCGACAAGGTGTTGTCAAGTGCCGCCATCTTTTTATTCGGAAACACCTTGCGCCATTGTTCCAGCTCCTTCTGCATATACAGCCACACACCGTCAGCCAATGCCATCTGCCATCGCAGTTTCCAGTCAGGCTTGCGCTCTTCATCCAGATAACGTTTCACTGAGATGCCCTGTCCCCACAATATTATCTTTTTTCGATGCAGGAACCTCGTGAGCAACAGCATCCACGTGGTGATGTGTGCAAAGTGCAGCATCAGCACGATTACATCATACCTTTTGTCAAACAGCATCCTCGGGTCATAAAACAGAAAGCCCTTTACCTGTCTGTTTGGAATAAATCTCAGTTTTTCCGTATTTATCTTAAAGCCGTTCTTCCTGGTTTCGTCAAACGAGTTGTATACATATACATCCATCGTCTCACACTTCTGCCCCAACAATTCGAAAAACTCCTCCCTATAATGAGGCACTTCCGGCTGTAATATGGCAATACCTTTATTTTTCATATTCAGACTATCTTAAATGTTTTTCCTCTTTATTCACAGTCTGTTTCAGACACTCTTTATATAATTCCACCATCTGTGTGGCAAGAAACCTTTGTCCCGCCTCATTAAAATGAATCTTGTCATGATACATATCTTCTGTTTCTCCGGCTTTCAAACCCTCTATCAGACACACGCCATGTTCCGCAGCCCATTCTATTATTTTCTGTCCCATCTCGTTATACAGTCCTGCTTTTATCTCATCTCTCTCTGCATGCAGATAAATTGCCATCGGAATATTTTTTTTCTGTGATATATCCAACAATTGGACAAAACCATTGTTGAACGATGAAGACTTCTGCCTCACTGTATTTTTGAATTCGCTATTCTTCACAACCTGCTCATCAGGATCGAGTTTCACTTCTGTTTTTCCAAACATCATCCTTATTCTCGGAACAAGATATCTATCAATAAGTTCCGTCCATGCCAGCTTATACTGACGGTCTGGATATGTCGGTACGACTCCGACCACCGGCACGTAAGTCATTACATCATACGCATCATGACTGCTGCACACTAAAATCATGGCACTTGCTCCAAAGGTACCCTTCTCCTTCAGATATGCCGCGCAATTGTCCGGTCCCCAGCTGCCTGACGAGATATTAAGCATCTGCGTGCCGGTCTCATCAGAGAATAAAGTCGAGGCAAGCGAGTCTTGATCCATCCACGTTCCGCCGAACAACACAGAGTCTCCAAGCCCCAACACCCTCACCTTTGTTGAGTCAGGTTCTCCATTTCGCTGCGAAAACGAGTTGTAATGTATATACGCTCCGAATCTGTGCCTGTTCTGATTGGGCTGTGCAATATATTCATATTTGTCACTCTGACGGTAAAGCAATGCGTCGCAGAAGCCAAACACATAACGGAGGACAAGTTCACCGACAACAAATGCCAACAACAATAGTAAGACGATACATTTCTTTCTCATGCACAAAATATCACATCAGATACTTCCTGTACATCCTTGCCTCTGTCACAACAGCCACAGTGAACCAGCATATCACACACATGTACCATCCTCCTTGGAACATATAACCTTCAAGAATAGAATGCACCGTAAAGAACAGGAACAATGCGTATGCAAGCACATTCTCACTGTCATATCTTATATGTCTCAATCTTGTAAACGACTTACACCATAATATCAATGCAATCACAAAGCCGATTACTCCGGTCTGTGCCAATATTGCAAGCCAACTTGATCCTGACTCACCACGGCCTACCGTCTGGTCTTCATCCGTTCCCTGTACAGCAAATCCGACACCGTATATCGGAGAAGAGTTAAACTCAGCCATACGCTGCGCCCAAAGCAAGTCTCGCGATGTAACACCCGTTTCCTCCTGAGTTTCTTGTTTCTGCAACATTCGCGTAGCACTATCCATGAAAAACGGGAACGACAGGATTCCTATTAACCCAAACACCACGACATACTTCGTCAATTTCCCTAAATTCGGTGACAGCCATTTCAATAAAACGACAGACAGGATAACAGCAAGACCAAACGCAGAACGTGAGGCTGAGATAAGACATACATACATTGATGCCAACAACATCACTATATAAAAAACTCTTGTCCACAATTTCTTCTCACCCTCTCTGAACAACAGGTATGCAAAAAACAGCATACTCACAGCCGCAGCAGCACTATTCCACATGGGGAATTTTGCATAGCCTGAAAATTCGTCAACACCGCCATATAGTTCCATACTTTCACCAAGTCTCTTTGTCACCTGATAATTCACGCCCTGAAATTTCGCGACAAGACTTACCACGACAGTACATGCGAAACCGATGAAGATATTATGTAACAGTTTCTTTTTATATAGATGCCATTTTACTCCTGTTATGAAAGGAGCCGCTATCACCAATATCAAAGTGTATAATATCGGACGTACGTCATATACAGCATTAATAATTGTAGATAACCATATCGCCATGATAAAAAACACATATATCACATTCTTTTTTACAAAACGAACCTGATAACGTGTCATCTTGAACATAATAAGCAATATACCTATATAATACATATAGGATGGGAATGTATATGGATACAAATTACTGAAAAGACAGAATGTTATCAATAACTCAAACCAATTATACTTCACATATGCAAATATATTTGTAGCTCCCATTTTATTCAATAATCATTTTATTCATTCTTTCAATTGCTGAATCAAAACAGAAAAACTTCTCAGCCTCTTTCTTTATATTGTTTCTATCTGTTTTTCCTGACTTTATATTATCAACAATCACTTCCAGGCAATTCTTAAACTCCTCCGGAGATTCAAACTGTCTCATCATACCATTCTCAATAAAATGCGTATATCCTCTTGCAGACACTTTATGTGCTATGACCGGTAGTCCGCATCTCAATCCGTCAATCACTCTCAACTTCATTCCTCCGCCAAGACGTGTAGGACATACAAAGATATCACATTGTCCGACAATATCCAATATATTTTCCGGATTTTCTATAATCGTAACATTATTATATTTCGCAACCTTTTCTTTTAACTCTTCTGTAGGATTACGCCCTGTAAGCACAACATTAATATTCTCAGGAACATATCTGTACAGTTCATCGAGGAAATAATTTATCCCATCAAGGTTCTGGACATTCCCCATGGTACCACTTATCACAATCTTAGGATTCTCCTTATCAAAGTATCCATTATCATCCAAATCTATCTTTTCACCTTTCCGCAGGAAACAACCTCCTACTATGCATTTTGTTTTAGAGTTACCATACAATTCTCTGAATGTAATTTCATCCTCTTCCGTCAGAAAGATGTTATAATCGCATTCATTATAAGAATGCCGTTCATTCTTTCTCACTACAGGCAACAACAGCATATTCTTTATACGACTGTTATTATCACGAAAATACTCTTGTTCGCAATTGTGATTCAGAACTATTGTTTTTATCCCTGCCTTTCTACAATCATCTACAAGCGAACCTGCAATACTGTTATGATCGAATATACAATAATCATAATCATTCTCCGCAATCATCCGCTTTGCTACGCCATTATGTCTGTGTAGCACACCGGTCAGGGGCGACATATATTTCCCGAATCTCGTACGTGGAGCTACGGGGATAAATCTGCAATTAGTGAAATCTGTCTGCTTTGCATTCTTTAGATATTCACTGCATATAAGTACATCAATATGCATATTCCTGAATATCTCAGAGAAAAGCTCCAGATAGTTACGGCAGGCATAACAACCGCCACCAATTCCCCATGGATTATGTTTTAGGATATATAATATTTTCGCCATTACAACTTCATTATGAGATCAGCCAATTTCTTTTGTAATACCATCTTACGGTATCCCAATGTTTTTTTCTTAGGATTAGTAACATCCCGAAGGGTTTGTCCTTTAGCTTTTGGATTCCAGCTTTGAGCCACACGATGAATACAAACGACATCTTTCATAGAAGTATATCCCGGTTGGTCAAACCACTGATAAGGATACACATGCACTCCATTGCTCAGCACCTGTAACTTGTTCACACTATTACGCGAATCGAACCCATAATTCTCCGCCAGTCTCATCTGCACCATTGGTATTATGGTCATATCATATCGCAGTTCCTGAGGCAGTTTCTCATTATACGAACGTATAAAATGTCTGTGCTCATAATATTCAAGACACTCCTTTATAAACGGATGTTCCCTCTCCGCCCCAAAACAATGAGACGTCAATGTAACAAAGTCCTCCTTTCCAGGCTCATGGTGTACATAATACTCACGTCCGATAAACATTCCGTCATTTAGGAACGGATCAAACGACTTGAACATATCAATGTCTGTATCGAGCCATATTCCGCCATAATGATATACAGCATAAAGCCTTACAAAATCTGCGGCAAACGCCCACTTTCTTACACTCACAGCCTCGTTTGCGAACATATTATTACATTCCGCCAGCTTCTTGGCGTCCCATAACATAAACTCATAATCCGGCAAGACCTTCTTCCATGTGTCCATACACTCTTTCAGAAATTCCGGATATGGCTCGCCACTAAACCATGAATAATGTATAAGTTTCGGTATCATAAAGTAAAACTATTCTAATATTCTTTTAATAATCTTATCTAAAAACTTAAATTTACGTATAGTTCGTACGTAAAGTTCACGAATACAATATAACCAGAAATAGCGATTAGCAAAGATAGGCAGATGAAAGATCTTATGTCCTACATAATGTTCCAGATCTTTTGTAACACACATTAAAAACGGCCCATGCCACGGTTCACGTTTATCACAAAAACAAGAATAATGCGCATCTACATAAGTGACATTCAACTTTGCAACCTCGTTCATAACTAATTGATGCATACTTATCCAATTACATTTTCTTATCAAGGTCAAAGATGTTCCGCTATTACAAAAAACAGCAGTATGAGCTATAGACCCCTCTGTCGTAACCAAATCAGTACAATTCATCAAGAGCCATATTTGTTCACAAACCGAATGTCTTTCTGGTGCAATAATCTTATATCCCAAATTCTTGAAAACCGTTTCAATGTCTTTTTCTCCAAGATCTCTTAACATACTACTGAAGATTTTGCCTTGAGTCCTCGTAAGATATATTTTCGGATACAATGTAATATTTATATTATCACCTAATATACGAACATTATTTTTTACATCATTTATTGTTTCAGAATATTCTTTTGTATAATAACGCGGTTCTTTCTCTTTTCCTGAGAAAAAAGAATCATCTGGTATATATAATTCATCATAACACGTCACTTTATCAACACACTTTACACTATTCAGATCAAGACCTGCCAGACGGAATAAATCACAAACATATTTAGGTGGGCGTTTATTATCCACTGCAATATATATGATTTCCGCTCCTTCATTAACAAGTTCTTGGTATCGTTTTGCTTTCAAAAACCACAATTTACTAAAATGGTCTGTAAAGCAATGCCCCCATGTATATGTTGTAAAAACAGCAATCAATATTGCTTTGTGTCCATATATTATTTCTTTCCCATCAAAATTGTATATTCCTTTAAGTTGCTGTATGGATGACGCTTTTATTTCTTTCCCATCATGTGTAACAACCCCACCTAAGAGTCCCGATGTTGCCGTTATGGGCAATACATAAGCAGACCTATAACAAACACTTGATAATTGCTTATTTACCCAAAAATCGGCCTCTATTTTTTTCTGGTTTTTTGAATCTATTGAAGTACCTAAATAATTATACATAGCATTACAAAAACTATTTACCTATCATCCATTTTGCTTTTCTATTTATAAATTCTATACTTAAATAACAGAATATACATGCAAAGAAAAGATAAACAAATTTATATAAAACATTTTCAGCAAAATGGCCCCATTCTATAAAATACGGATGTATAAATGTCCATAATATTTTCTGAATAATTAAATGTGCAGGAAGTATAATCAAAGTATTTCTACCTATATAATTTAGAATTTTACTTGTACTAATATATCGTATGTTTGATATTAATAATACTCCCAATACAGCAAATAAAGAAAAGACAAAAACGGTAATGTCATGATAATAATTACCATGAATATCCATTGACCCATCACTAAATATTATATATATATAAGTTAAAATAAATAATATTAAAAGATAATTTCTATTTTTAATATAAAATGTAGGCTCAAGCATATTTTTTCTTAATAGATTTCCAGATAAATAAAAAAACATTCCAACAAAAACCGTGTTTAAATCATACGGCATTTTTATTCCCTTAAACATATATTGTATTACACATAAAATAACAAGTATAGAGATTAGAATGATTTTATCTTTTATATATCTAATTATAGGGAAAGAGAGAATCTCTGATATGAAGAGAATCGGTATAAACCACATTACTCCTGGTAATCCATATTTATAATTAGATAATAAATTACAAATACTTGTTATCCACTCCTCTCCTGAATATATATTTAACAACAAAAAACAAATAGATATTAATATTGAGAAATAAATACTTGGTAATATCAACTGCTTTATTCTTCTTTTAAGAAGAGATAAAATTGATATTTGTTTATATTAAAACATAATCCTGCAGTAAAGAAGAACATTGGAAGATGCCATAAATAAAGCCATTCTGAAATTATATTCTTCGGACTTATAGTATGTCCTATTACTACTGCTATCATTGCTAAAGACTTTGCTACATCAATAAACGCTAATCTTTCTTTTTGCATATTATTTCATATAACTATATTATTTACCTAATACTACCACCGCAGGATTACCATAAACAAGACTATCTGCCGGGATATCCTTGCGCACCATACTATTTGCTGCAATCCGGACATTATCACCTATTGTTATTTTACCAACAACTACAGCTCCAGTATATATTGTCACATTATTACCTATTGAAGGCTTACCTCCCTTTCCATATCCTACCGTTACATTCTGATAAACACTAAAGTTTCTTCCTATATTATCTGCAAGCACTATTGTCGCCCAACCATGATGCACATTTATTCCACCTCCGATATTTTTACATTGTATTTTACAATCAGGCACTCTAGGAAGGGTTTACGATATTCTTTTCTACGAAGAGCGAATATCAAAGCATTCACCCCAACTCTACCACTCGTATATGTTGCAAGGTCCTCATCTATTTCTTTTATTATATGACGATATATCATATAACATATGATGTGCGGCAGGCCCAATATCCAATAAATAATATTCATATTTTTTTACCCTTCATTCTAAGATTTATTTTCAATATTGTACAATAAAGCGGAATACTAAAATAAGCCAGCCTCATCAGCATACCACTAAAAGCACCATATCCTTCTTTATTATACGAATTCATAATTTTACGGATATTCCGTTGAAACACCTTTAATTTATATTGTCCAGAAACAAATGAAGAATACAACAATATTTTCATTGTACCCACCAATCTTATTTTCAGCCAAGGGTCAAGCACAATATTATTCTCTTTCATGAAAGTAAGGTAATGATTAAAAACTATCTGTGTGTCCTCAACAATATGCTTTCGTGTTTCCGGATTTTGCATTGCAGATCCTTCACGTTTCCTATAATAATATATATTATAATGAACGTAAACAGGATGTTTGCATACCATCAAATATTTATATTGGAACTCGCCATCTTCACCGGTTCGGAGGCCTTGTGTAAACCTAAGGTGTATTTGCTCTATCACATCACGTCTATACCATAAACAAGGATGATATGCACAAATATTTTTCAACAAGAAATTATTTTTATCCAGACCATCATCTATCTCCGATATATTAAAACTGCCATCATTAAGTTTTGTGGTATCACCATCATTAAATGTTTGCATATCAAACATTATATAATCCGGCTTTCCCTTTATTGATCTTACAGCTTTTTCAATCTTTTCATATTGAAAATTAGTAATATCATCACTATCCACAAACCATATCCACTCTCCTCGTGCAACATCCAGACCTGCATTACGAGCTGTAGAAACACCACCGTTTTTCTTATGTATCACCTGTACACGTTCATCTTTCGCTGCATACTCATCACATATTGCGGGACATCCGTCCGGACTTCCGTCATCCACAAGTATCAGTTCCCAGTCTCCTTTCTGGCAGATGATACTATCTACGCATTCTCTAATGTAGTTTTCAACTTTATATATAGGAACGATAATAGAAATAAAAGGACTTGCCATAGTCACTATCACATTATATTCTGAATAAATGGATATTTATTTGCCTTATTATAAAGCATACATATAAATTTATAGCTATTTTTTCCTAAGAATAAAGGGGTCCATAACATAATAGAAAAAGTTAAGGGTTTATATACTCTATATAGTTTTTCACATTCAGCTTTATATCTCGAAAGCAATGGCTTATTTTTAAATAAGACATTGTTAACCATCCACATATTGATATCTTTTATCCTACGTTTATAGAAATTTCTGATATACTTTGGATAGTTTGAGGATATGCTCATTACTCTTCGATACATCTCAAAATTATCACTTATATATTTTTCTCCCAATTCACGGTTTGTCGCTGAGCCGGGTCTCATAACCTGACTATATAGACAATCCTTCAAAATCTGCATTTTATTTACATATAGATAATATTTCAATATAAACTCCCAGTCTTCTGCATAATTTAAATTTGTTGAAAAAGACAACTTATTTTTTTTTATTATATCTTTCTTAAATACATAAGACCAGACAAAACCATGAAATATGTTTTTTCGACACACTTCTTTAAGAGTCAGACAAGTTGAAACCTTACAAACATCATGTTTTAATGTATGTTTTCCGTCTATATAATACCATCCATAATGGATTAAATCAATGTCGTCATTTAAATAGCCCTGTATAATCGAAAGAAAATTAATGTCAATCACATCGTCACTATCTACAAATACGATATATTTACCTGTTGCTTTTTCTATACCATAATTACGAGCAGAACTTACGCCACCATTATTTTTATGAAACACATTTATTCTATTATCTATTTTTTTATAGTAATCACATATACTGGAACTATTATCACAGCTTCCATCATCAACTATGATAAGTTCCCAATCACCAGATTGCATTAAAATACTATTAATACTTTCACTTAAATAATGCTCAACATTGTACACTGGCATTATTATAGAAAATAAAGGTTTAATCATAAATATTTTTACATAAAATAAACTTTACACATCATTTTATAAATAGCTCTATATTAAAGTGAGTTCGATGAATTTAGAATATACTCAGTTGCGTGTCTAACGTGCGTTGCACATTGATACACTGTTTTTTAGGAAATAAGCAATAAGCGGCGATAGTCCCGAGCAAGTTCACGATGAAATTGTCAAAGCCCCTGTGCCTTGAGCGCTCCACTTGGGCGATGTTCTTCAACTCGTCGTTCGCTGTTTCTATAATCGTCCGTTTCCTGAGCAACAGTTTGTCCGGCACACTCATCAACGCTACTTTCATGTTACTTTTAAGTTTGGAATGAGCTGTATGCCGTCCACGAACAAGCGCTGGAAGAGATTCTTGCCGATATACCCCCTGTCAGCAACCAGCTTTCCGTAAATGAGCTCAACAAAGACCTTGTATTCCAGCGGTTTCCTGTCGTCCACGTCTCCCAGGGTTATCATGAATTTAAACAATTTCCTCTTCTCGTTGCAGATAAGTTGGAGCTTGAAGTCAACGAACCAACCCATGGAGCACTTGCCACTTTGCGCTATACCCTTGAACACCTTGTGGATATGTATCCTCTGATTCCTGCACACTCTCAGGGGAGTGCTGTCCACGACAGCTTATGCCCGTGCATTTGTCGGGCAACACCTTCTTGATAAACAGAGCCAAAGTTATCGCCACCTCTTTTTCAAATTCCACGAACCGATTGTATGAGACAACTTTGGGGAAGAGATGGTGCAAGTGCTTGCAAACCTTTTCCAAATAGAAATGCTTCAGGCAACGGTAGCCAGAATCATTGAATAGTATAATGATCAGCATGATTTCTGACCTTGGCATTGTCGAATCACGGTAATAACTTCGCTTTTTATCCGGTTTCAGCGTATATTTTGCCATCATCGAATCAAAAAACTTTCAAAAATCATCTGTCATACAAAATAATTCGGTAACTTTGTCCTCGGTAACCATAGCGATTATTGTTTGTAATTATTTGTAATTCAGCACTATAAAAGTACAACAATTTTCGCTAATCACCATTTTTTTAGACATATATGATTCATCGAACTCACGTTATATTATAAATGGCAAATTAACTATCAATTTGAGTCATTTAACAAAATAGTATGTATAAGCTTTGTATATAAATTTTTTCTTTAATAAAAAATTAGGAAAGACCAGAAATGAACTCAAAACGAATTTATCAATGTATGACATTTTTAATCTTAGATGACATAATGCATTTTTAACCAATTGTTTATTCTTCTTTGACTCTGCAAAAACATAATGAGACTGCAATAATCGAAAAATATATCCTAATTGCTGTATTTTAAATTCATCACTTATATTATTTATAAAATCATCGGACAATTTTAAACAAGAGTTGAGTGCTTTTTCTTCCTTAAGCCCAGACATTATACTACCTTCACGAACTAAATAATTATATGTATTATATTTACAGATGGCTAATCTCTTAAGATATTTAGACAAATAAAAACACCATCCTATATCTTCGTGAATAACCCCTTCAATAAAATATAATGAATTATCGATTAAAAAAGATCTCTTTACTAATTTGTTCCAAGAAGACACCGGCATAATATTCACATTTAGTAAAGACTTAACAATGTATTTCCTATTTTCTGTATATGTTAAAAGCTTTTTACTTTTTAGATTCATCAGTTCAAGTCCTGTTGACATTTTTGAACCCCCTTGAACTAACTCCGCCTCAGGATATTTTCTTGCAGTTTCCATCATAAGCTTTATACATTCAATCTCTATTGTATCGTCAGAATCAAGAAAATACACATACTTACCAATTGCGGCTTTTAACCCAGTATTTCTTGCAGCAGATAATCCATAGTTTGTATCATGGTGAATGATTCTGAATTTGATGGGACCTTTATATAAGCGCAAAATATTTTCAGCTATAATCATACTTCCATCAGTTCCACAATCATCAACTATGATACATTCCATAGAGCCAATATAACTCTGTGAAATCACAGAGTTTAAACAAGCTTCGACATAAGGTTCTACATTATAAACAGGAATAATAATAGATACGTCCATATTCATAAAACTATTTAATTAATTTTAAACACTCAACGTCACGAAGCCATGTGTTTATAAAACTTGACGTTTTTCCATAACTATTATCAAATGCAACAATTTCTAATTTATTTAAAAGTATACTTAATATTATAGCATGCATACGTGTTGCATAAATTATTCTATAAGAATTGATAAATTTTATAGCTTTTATTACCTGCCTTTTTCTTAGCATATGCTGCCAATAAAAATCCACAATGCTTGAATAAAAATCAAAATTTAGTCTACGTCTTATAGCCAAACCATAACGAGATAAAACCCTTAATATTTTATATTCTACCATATTTGATTCTATAGTAATAGTCGGCCAATCACTTATATATGCATCACTTGGAACAATATCATATTTTTCTGAGCTTTGAAATTCTTTATCAATTCGCCTTATAAACAGACTTCTACTAATCTGAAAGGATTTATCTAAATTATATAGATTTATATCCATACAAAACGCCATATCTGGTAATAAATATCTTATATTATTAGGAAAATATTCTTTCAGAATATTTAATGAAATCATATCTCTTGCACATATTGTCACATTAGGAAATTCTGCATAAAAACAAGCGTCTTTTTTTAGATTATCTATATTATTATAATGTATGGTTTGAGGCAATATTATTATTTTATGTCCTGGCAACTTTTTTATTACTTCTTTTCTATATTCATTAGAGCCAACCCATATATCTCCAAAATTGCCACCACCGTGAAGCAATATAATTGCT